>Ga0123335_1001563_pt1 | contig 36831 bp, 27 predicted proteins | sample BiotimSIPDNA_2_FD_89707 | JGI IMG/M metagenome (GOLD analysis project Ga0123335, IMG submission 89707) | Anaerobic biogas reactor microbial communites from Washington, USA - Biogas_R2 time_0 SIP DNA | ecosystem: Engineered > Bioreactor > Anaerobic > Unclassified | place: Washington, USA... | reverse complement strand
TAGTATATCCGATATACCTTTTAGAATCCTTTAAACTTTTTAGAATGTATACCCAATACATTTTTTCAAACTATTTTTTCGAGGCGGCGGTCGGATTTGAACCGACGAATAAAGGTTTTGCAGACCTTCGCCTTAGACCACTTGGCCACACCGCCATAAAACAATTAAATAACCGCTATAAACAATAAAATCCACAAACTGTGGATCCGCTTCTTTATTGAGCGGGAAACGGGACTCGAACCCGCGACATCAACCTTGGCAAGGTTGCGCTCTACCAACTGAGCTATTCCCGCATTAATTTTTCAAAAAGCATTAAAATTAGATTTCAAATATAGAAGAGAAAAGAGCTATATGCAAGTATTTTTATTGCCACTATTAATTTTTATCCTCAATTAATTCATCTGCCTTAAAGTATTAATAGAATCTGTAAATCTTAATACGGACTTTGCCGGCAGTTTAACAGATTGCGCTAAACTACCTTCCATCAGATCAAATATTTCGAGGAATATTTCATCCTTTTCAATATTGTATTCAAAATGAATTCTTACCGGAAAATCTTTTACAGAGCTGTCTATCACATCCATTTCTAAATTATCGTTCAATTTTTCTCCTAAATTTTTCTGTCCGCTGCCGCAACATGGCGCTTTATTTTTTGCGTAGTAGTTTTTTCAAATTCATTTTTTCGTATGGAATATTTTAAGATGCGTTTATATGAAGCCAAATTACTATTAACCTTTTCAATTTCATCCGAAATTACTTTTTCAATAATCTCATCCGTAATTTTAATACCCGAAGCTTCGCAATAGAGAATAAATGCTTCCGTATCGGGCACAACCTGAGCAGCAACAATTTCATCCTGTTTTTGATCTTTTGCTCCATAAACAACAGATTCAAGGATGAATTCACTTTTATTAAGCAAGTCCTCTATCTCTTCGGGAAAAACGTTTTTTCCGCTTTTCGAAATAATTACATTTTTTGCCCGTCCTTTTATATGCAAAAAACCGTCTTTATCAATAAATCCGAGATCGCCTGTTCTAAACCATCCGTTTTCAAATGCTTCAGCAGTAAGTTCAGGATTTTTATAATAACCGAGCATTACGTTTGGTGCTTTTGCAAGTATTTCACCAGTTCCATCTTCATCAGGATTTTTTATAAGTAATTCTACATTTGGCAAAGGCAAGCCCGCTGAGTTATCTTTAAAATTATTCAGTCTGTTTAATGCCAAAATAGGCGATGTTTCTGTTAATCCGTATCCTTGAAGAAACGAAAAACCAAATTCTCTTAAACCTTTGGCAACCTCCGGATCGGGAGCAGCGCCACCAGCAATGAATATTCGTACTGAACCGCCAAATTTTTTATGCATCTCTGCAAAAACTTTTTTTCTGAGATCGATTCCTGTTTTTTTAAGCAAACCTATTATTGTTTTAAGTGCCGGAACAATTATTCTTTTTACTTTATCTTCTTTTATTGCAGCGCTAATCCGCTTAAACATTTTATCGTACAGCAAAGGAACGCCAAGCAGCATTGTTGCTTTAACTTTTAAAAGATCATCTACAATGGTTTTAAGCGAACGTGCAAAATGAACTGATGACCCCGAATAAAGCGGACATAATAAACCGCATGTGCATTCGTAAGTATGATGAATAGGCAGGACAGAAAGAAATTTATCTTCGGGATACATAAAAAGCATGCTTACCATATCCATTAAATTTGAGGCAAGGTTTCCCTGGCTTAACATCACACCTTTGGCTCTTCCTAAGGAACCTGATGTGAATATTATTTCTGCCAAATCATCTGGATTAATTTTAGGCAAAAGATATTTTGGGAAAGGTTCGCTTCCTTCAATCATCTTTTTCATTTCGTAAAAACCGTTTTCCGAAACAACATCCATACATATATAATGCGTGATTTTTTTCAGGGAAATGTGTGTATCATCCATTAATTCCTTAAAGGAATCTGCAAAAATAATAACAGTTGAATCTGATTCGTAAATTATATTTACTATTTCACCGGAAGTAAGATTTTTATCGATAGGAACAACAACATAGTTAAAACACATACAAGTTAAATAAGCAACAGCCCATTGTACCCTGTTTTCGCCAATAACAGAAATATGAGTCCTTTCATCAATTCCCAGTTTTTTAAGTGCATTGCCGAACCTTAAAATATTATCAAGCAAATCGGTATAAGATAAATAAGAAATCGGTGTTGAACGCAGATCTTCCAGTGCCGGTTTATTCTTGTAAACATCGGCGGATCTTAATATCATTTCCTGAATATTGGCAATTTTAGGAACATCATATAAATCTTTATACTTTTTCATCTGCGTCTCCGTTATTTATTTTTTACCGGCTATTTCAGCAACTATACCTTTTAATAATTTATAGAATTTTTCTACGTCTTCAATATTTATTCTTTCATCAGGCGAATGCGCACCCATAATTGTCGGTCCAAAAGAAATCATTTGCAGTCCAGGATATTTTGAGCCTAAAATCCCAGTTTCTAATCCGGCATGAATAGCTTTAATTTCCGGTTCGCTTCCAAACAGTTTTTTATAAACACCGGTTGATATTTTAAGAAGCTCCGCATCCATATCCGGCTGCCACCCGGGATATCCATCTCCTTCGGTGATATCTGCACCGGCTAAATTAAAACACGATTTAACGCTTTGCGCAATATTCTTTTTAGAACTTTCTATTGAACTTCTCTGACTTGTAGAAATTCTTAATTTATCTGCTTCCATTGCCAAAACAGCAAGATTTGATGAAGTTTCCACAAGACCTTCCAAATCCGGGTTCATTGCCGAAACTCCGTGCGGAAGAGCAAAAATAAGATCTATTATTTTATTTGAGGTTTCTTCATTAAAAACTTTTTGGGGTCTGTTTGGGAATATTTCAAATTTTACATTTACTCCCGGGTCTGTTTTCTTATATTCCAGCAAGACTTTTTGAATAAACGATTGAATACGGGTTTGTAATTCGTACTCGTTTTTTTTATCTGTTATAATCAAAACTTCTGCTTCGCGCGGAATGGCATTGCGCAAAGAACCGCCTTTTATTTCGGCAATTTCAAAATTAATTCCCTCAAATTCTTTTAGAAGTCTGGCAAGCATTTTTATAGCGTTTGCTCTGCCGCGGTGAATATCAAGTCCCGAATGACCTCCGAGCAATCCGGTTATCATCACTTCAAAACATTCGTGCGAGGGATTTGCATTCTTAAATTTTAGAGGAAGCAACCCGGCTGTATCCTGTCCGCCGGAGCATCCTACGTAAAAAGTGCCGTCTTCTTCCGAATCCATATTAAGCAGATATTTACCTGTAATAAATCCAGGTTGTAAATTATTAACCCCTGTCATTCCAGTTTCTTCATCGACAGTGCATAAAATTTCAATCGGTCCGTGAACAGCTGTTTCATCGTTAACAACAGCAAAAGCAGCTGCAACCCCGATACCGTTATCAGCGCCAAGTGTGGTTCCTGTAGCTTTAATCCAATCACCTTCACGACGAATATTAAGCGGATCAGTTTCAAAATTATGATTTGTGCCCTTGTTCTTTTCGCAAACCATATCAACGTGTCCCTGCAGAACCACGCATGGTGCATTTTCGAAACCTTTGGTTGCAGGAAGTTTTATTACAATATTTCCGGCAGAATCTTCATTAAATTCGAGTTTATTTTTTTTTGCAAAATCCCTTACATATTCGCGCACTTTTTCTTCTTTCTTTGAAGGACGCGGAATTTGTGTAAGCTCATAAAATCGTTCCCAAACAAATTTGGGTAATAATCCATTAATTGCTTCGTACGACATTTTTACTCCTTTTTAATTGTGACGGATATTCAGAATATCACCGTCTTTTACAACATAATCTTTTCCTTCAAGTCTCCACACTCCTGCATCTTTGCAAGCGGGAAACGAACCATATTTTAAGTAGTCATCATAATGAACAACTTCGGCGCGGATAAATTTATTATAAAAATCTGTATGAATTACTCCGGCAGAATCTTGCGCTGTATAATTCTTTTTGATTGTCCAAGCACGGCATTCATCTTCGCCTACGGTAAAAAATGATTGAAGTCCTAAAAGATAATACGATGTTTTAAGTATTTTTGAAAGAGCCGATTCTTTTATTCCGTAATCTTCCATAAAAATACGGGCATCTTCTTCTTCCAGCGACGACATTTCGTATTCTATTTTTGCAAAAAACGGAATTACGGTAGCTCCCTTGTCTTTTATTTCTTTATCAATTTTGCTGATTACAGAGTCCATATCCGCTATGGAATTTTCGTCCATATTTACAGCAACGGAAAGCGGTTTTAATGTAAGAAGCTGATAACCGGAAAGGGCTTTAATTTCATTTTCGTCAAGATTGAGCGTCCGCAGCGGAAATTCTTTTTCGCAATGTTCGTAGCATTTTTGAATTATAGGCATTTCTTTTTTTAATTTTTCGTCGCCGCTTTTTTTAATATCTTTTTCCAACTTTTCAATTCTGTTTTCTAAAAACGAAAGATCTGTTAAAAGAAATTCTGTTTCGAGGAAAAGGATATCTCGCACAGGGTCGATATTATTCAACGGATGCGCAACCGAATCACTTTCGAACTGGCGGACAACATAGAATAATGCATCATTATTTTTTACATAATTCAGAAACTGGCTAGTAATTTTAACTTTCCCGTCATCGGACATTCTTAAACCGGGCGTATCATAAACTTCTATTGTAGCGTTTACTTTCTTTTTCGGATTAAACATTTCCGTTAGTTTATCCAGCCGCTCGTCCGGAACTTTTACAACTTCCAATTTTGCTTCTTCCTTTGCTGCCAAAACCAAGTCTTCCTGAATTTTAGCAAGCGTGTTAAAGAGTGTTGTTTTCCCCGAATACTGTAATCCTACTAATCCTATTTGCATATCTTTCCTTAATTATTTTAAAATTATTCTGCTGTAACTTGTGTATGTAGTCCGATTTCCTCGAGTATTGATGAAACCTTCAAACAGTTTTGTAAATCGCCTTTAAAAACAACAGCCTTCCCTTTTACGTGGACTTCGAAAGCATATGACCTTGCTTGCGTAAAGGAGCAATTGATTGCTTTAATAAGCTGGTCGATAACCTCATTAAAAGTATGTATATCGTCATTAAACAAAGTAACGTTGAAAGGAAGAGCAATTGCTGTGTCTTCTTCAATTACCGGTTCGTACTTTTCGAAAGTTTTTGTTTGCGACATTTTACAATAAATTCTATTTAACTAGCTTTAATATAAAAAAATATAAAATTTATTTTTAGATTTATACTTTGAAATTTGAATATTGGATAGTTATATTTTAATTGTGATTAGACGATAATAAAATCGGAAATTAAATAAGAGATAAATTTTGAGCAAAGTACAAGTTGAAATATTAGGATTATCATCAAGCCCGTCAGCCGGCGGAGCCTATGCGCTGCTTCTTAAAGAATCTTTCGGACAGAGAAGACTGCCTATAATAATCGGTTCGTTTGAAGCGCAGGCCATTGCTTTGGAAATTGAAGGAATAAAACCTCCACGCCCTTTAACTCACGATCTTATCAAGCATATTTTGGATAATGTAGGCGCCACCCTTACCGAAGTTATTATTGATGAACTCCGCGATAATACTTTTTTTGCCAAACTTATAATTGAAATATCTTCAATTACAAATACTATTGACAGCCGTCCCAGCGATGCAATTGCCTTAGCCGTAAGAACAAATGCAAGCATCTATGTTACGGAAGATGTAATGCGCGCAGCATCTTTTATTCCCTCCGGAAAAGAACCCGAAGAAAAATTTGAGGAAAATTTCGATTTGGACGATGAAGATGAAGATTTTGAGGATGATGATAAATTCACCGAAGGACATTCCTCGGCTATGGCATCCGAAGAAGAAACAAAAATTGCCCAGCTTCAGGCAATGCTTCGCGAAGCAATTGAAAAGGAAGATTACGAAAAAGCCGCAAAACTGCGCGATCAAATAAACAAAATTCAAGGGACTAATAATTAATATATCTTCTCATTTTTTTTCATTTATGGTTTAATGCAATCTTTCAGATACAGACTCTTTATCCTTTCGGCATTAAGTTTTTTACTATTCTTCAGTCTCGCAACATGGCAGGCATTCTTTAATCTTTATTTCGAATCGGCAGGATATTCTGGAATCCAGATTGGAATTCTCGGAGGAATACTTCAGGCGGCTATTTTTTTCTCTTCACCTTTTTGGGGAATTGCCGGAGACCGTTTTGGAATTAAAAAAGCAGCTTCAATTTCAATTATCGGATCTTCCATACTTTTATTTTTTATGCCGCATATTGCAGGTTTTATTGCTGTACTTATTTATACTGTAATTCTATCTGCATTCATACAACCTTTAGGTTCATTAATTGACAGTCTGATAATTGCCTTTGCAAAAAATGAGATAAAAGTTTCCTACGGACAATTGCGTCTCTGGGGTTCAATCGGCTGGTCAATATCCTCTTATTTTATGGGCTGGATATTAACATTTGCAGATATAGGAATAATTTTTCCTATAGCTGCTTTTTTTACATTTTTGATGTTTGTATTGCTAATTTTTTACAAAAACGATTCGGGCAGTACAGTTAAATCCCGCGTTTCATTAAATCATTTCAATTTTGTTTTTAAAAACCGGCGGCTTATGCTGTTCTACATTCTTCTTACTTTTTCAGGTATTTGCCTTTCCCCGGTTTATTTATTTATAAATCTTTATTTCAAAGAATCCGGCGGAAATTTTGATATAGTTGGCGCAGCTTTTTCCTTGATGGCATTATGTGAAATCCCTCTGTTTTTTTACGGCAGAAGAATAGTGAAAAAATTCGGAGCTGTTAACTCGGTAATGATTTCAATCTTAATTACAAGTTTAAGATTATTTCTCTATTGGATTATTCAGGATCCGTTAGCAGCTGTATTTTTAGGACTATTACATGGATTGACTTTTACTTTGTTTTTTGTAGCTTCAGTTGAATATGTTCATAAAATCGTTCCCGATAATCTTACAGCAACCGGTCAGTCACTTATCTGGGCAGCTCATTACGGTATAGGCGTTACTTTAGGAAATATAATTATAGGAAATGTTTACGATACAATAGGCGTTCGTACTATAATGCTTTACGATTCAGTCTTTGCACTTTTAATTTTTGTTTTGTTCTATATTTTTAAGAAAAGATATCCCGATACTTCTCTACTTGATTAAGCTTTATCAAAAGACCATTTTTCCTATTTCACATTCCAAGCATCTGTTTTTTGAACAGTAGTTTCGGAACAGTTCTATCATTCCCTGAGAATATAAAGTTTTTTTTGCCAGAAATTCCAACCCAAGATTTTTCGATACATCGTGAACAATCTTGTTTTCAGTCTTTTGCTCGAACATCCCGTATATTTGTAACACTTTACGCGAAAGATCTTTTTTGCCGAAAACATCGAAATAAACCGATAAAAAAGGGAATACCACATTTGCTAATATTTCATCAGCACGCGAAATCCCAACGAAAAAATTTATTTCCGAGTTAGCAGGCTGATTGAACGCGTAATGATATTTCCAAAATCCTTCTGATTTTATAACAAACATCGAACGCAAAATATTTACAAGAACTTTAGGATTATTTACTTCAGAAAACACTTTTAAAATTTTCGATACAAAGTCGTTTTCGTCCAGTATCATTTTTGCCAGACGCGCGCCTCCGGCAATTCTTATTGTTGGGAAATTCTGCGGACGCAGCTTAAAAAAATACCATTCAATTTCGTTAATTTGCTCGCCGTCGTAAATACGTTTTATATTGTCCCAGTAACTGTTAATTTCATTAATGTAGTTGTTTATTTCTTCGTCATTTATCAACTTTTTAGGAATAATCCCCGCAACATTAAAAAGTGTAGATTCAATTATGTTTAAGAAATCTTTTTCGTGGCAGAATTTCTTAAGGAACTCCAAATTTACGAATTGAGCTAGTTTCATCATCGGATTTTTATTTTGCGAGTAGCCTAATGCTTCAAAAATCATTTCATAAATTTGTTGCTGCCATATTATGCTGTCATTAAAATCATCAGCGGTAAAATTTTTCTTATTAAAATTTTCATTTAAATCGTAGCTTATTTTCGGTTCGTTTATTTGTAATTCTTTAATAAAAGCTAATTCTTTAAGCCGCTCGAAAAGTCTTTTGCACTTTTTATTATAACGTAAAAGACCTTTTTCCTTAAGGATATTTTCTTTAATTTTTATAGCAATACTGCTGTTGTAATCGGAACATTTAAAAACTAGATTCCCGTTATCTTTTTCGAATGTTTCTTCGGTAAGCTGCTTTATTTTATCGTTTTTAAGATAAGAAGACAAACATAAAGTCGGTATTTTCCGGCCTTCCTTGCTGTAAACATAAGACTGATTCAGTTTATTAAAAAGACAGATATGAAGAATAACTCCGTTATATTTCGAATTGATATTGTGACCGTGAGTTTTCCAGTTGCTGAAATCTTTATCGATTTCAATATCCCCTGCAAGATTAAAATTGCCGATTTTTAGTTTCGCATTTTTATAATCGGGACCGGCTAAATCGTTAAATCGTTCACCTTTGTCATAAACAGTTACCTTTTCTCCGGATACAGTAAAAAGCTCGTGCTCAAACTGCTGAAGCTCCCATATTTCGTAGAGTCCTTTTTCGGTATTCAATGCCGGACTACTCATTAAAGGTTTCCTATTTTCTTTAAATGATAAATTTCAATCAAACCAGCAAATACTAAAATAAACCTTTATGTATTAAAAAATCAAAAGAAATTTTATTTTTTTAACTGTTCAATCTCATTATTCAGCTCAACAAGTTTTTTCCTCGCGGTTTTCCCGAATTGTTCAGTGCTGTCAGCATAAATTATTCCGCGGCTAACGTTTATTATAAAAGAATTATTCTCTGATCTGTTAAAAATCTTAACAACTTCTTCCAAACTTCCGCCCTGAGCTCCTACACCGGGCAAAAGGACAGGCATTTTGCCGAAAGAATTTACATTTTCTTCAAGTTCAGAGCTGTTAGTAGCTCCAAATACTAAACCGCAATTTTTTTGTTTGTTCCAATATTTAACTTTTTCTATCACTTTCTGAAAAACAAATCTGCCATCATGCAGTACAAGTTTTTCAATATCTTTATTGCTTTTGTTTGATGTAAGAGCCAAAATAAAATTCAACTTGTTTTCGTATTCAAGAAAAGGTTCAACAGAATCGTAACCCATATATGGATTAAGTGTAGAAGCATCAAAACCGAAATGATCGAAAAGCGATTTTGCATACATCTGCGAAGTGTTTCCTATATCGCCTCTTTTGGCATCGCCTATAGTTAATATTTCAGTCGGAATAAGAGCAAGTGTTTCCTGCAAACATTCCATTCCCGGAATTCCTTCTGCCTCGTAAAAAGCCAGATTCAGCTTGTAGGAAGCAGCTATATCGTAAGTATTTTCAATTATTCTTTTATTGAATTCCAATAAGGGATTTTTCGTTTTTTTTATATTTTCGGGCAACTTATTTAAATCTGTATCCAGCCCAACGCAAATATGATATCCCTTATCAATTCGATTCTGTAACTTTTGGTTTGCTTTCATAATTTTTTCATTTTATTAAACATTTTGTTTTCTGTTTTTATATATATTCATAACTATTCCAATCAAAATCATATTTTGTAAAAGTGAACTGCCCCCGTAGCTTAAAAAAGGCAAAGGAAGTCCGATAACAGGAATCAGCCCTACATTCATACCAATATTTATAGCAAAGTGTGTAAATAAAAGAGTAAGTATTCCAACTATTATCAGGCTGTAAAATGCATCTTTTACCTGCGATAGAATGTGAAGCAGCCGTATAAAAATAACAAGGAATAAAATTAGAACAGCAATTCCGCCTAAAAATCCAAATTCTTCGCCGATAACGCAATATATAAAATCCGTCCATTGTTCAGGAATAAATCTTAACTGTGTTTGATTACCATGAAGAAATCCTTTTCCGAATAACCCCCCGCTGCCAATTGCAACTTTTGCCTGCATCGCATTATAGCCCGATCCAAGCGGATCGGCAGCCGGATCAAGAAATGCTTCTATTCGTTTTTGCTGATGCGGTTTAAGAATTTTAAATAAAAAATCGAACAAAAACCCGGCCGATATATTTATTACAAATATAGTTATACTAAAAAAAAGATCTCGTTTAAAAAAGAATAACAAGCCGGCTACAATAACAAGCGATATAAGAAAATATACTGTCCCAAACAACGACGAAAACGCAACAAATCCCGGACTTAAAACAACAAATACGCTGAAAAGACTAATACCAGCCCAAAAAATCATAGTCAATGTAACAACAATAAAAACAATAGCTGTTCCCATATCAGGTTCAAGAAGTATTAAAATTATGGGTATACCGCTAATAATCAACGCAATGCCAATATCTTTTATTGAGTTAATATCCCTTTGCCTGTTTCCAAACCAATAAGCAATACTTAAAATCAATCCGATTTTTGCAAATTCGCTTGGCTGGAAACCAAAAGGACCGAAACTCAGCCAGCTTTTTGCCCCGTAAACTGTTTTTCCTGCAAATAAAACAACCAAAAGCATTGCAATTGAGATAACATATAACGGCACAACCGAAAGACGAAGTATTTGTTTTGGAAGAAAAACAACAGTAATAAGAAAAATAAATGAGCCGACTGCCCAATAAAGCTGTTTCTCAAAATTACCATATGCAGTCGGGTGATTTAAGGTAGAGCTGTAAATTGCCATCAAACCAAAAGTAATGAGCGCAATGATTGAACCTAAAACCCAGAAGTCGAATTTATCCTTTATATTATAATCTATTCTCACATCAATCCTCTGTAACCTGAGCAATTGTGCTTGTCGATCCCGAAACGTCATCGTCAGTTACTTTTAAGTATGTTTTCATTACTTCTTTTGCAACAGGGGCGGCGTGAGTTCCGCCATAACCTGCATTTTCAACAATTACTGCTACTGCAATTTTTGGGTCTTCGTAGGGTGCAAAGCCTACAAACAAAGCGTGCTCTTTCCCAAAAGGATTTTGCGCCGTACCGGTTTTTCCTGCAATGGAAAGATTTTTCATTCTTATATGTCCGGCAGTTCCGTTTCCGTTAACCACAAGGTACATTGCTTTTTTTACAATTTCAAAAGTATGTTCGCGTAAGCCCAGATTTATATTTTTATAATCGAAAGCGTGAAAAGCACCTTTTTTATCTATGTATCCCTTAACCAAGTGAGGTGTTCCGGTTGTGCCGTTATTTGCAATCAGCGAAACATAATGCGCCAGCTGAAGCGGTGTTACTCCAAGCTCTCCCTGCCCTATTCCAAGATTAATTACTAAACCTTCCGACCATTTTCCTTTTCCAAAAACTCTGTCGTAATATTTTCTATCGGGACAAATTCCGCTCATTTCTTCACCGATATCAAGTCCTAACTTTTGCCCGAACCCAAACTTATGCGCATATTTCGACCACTTATCAACTCCCAAGCTTAGTGCAAGTCTGTAAAAAAAAGTGTTGCAGCTATGTTCAATTGCTCTTTCTACTTTTATGTTTCCGTCAACATGCAAACACTTAAAAAATCTTCCGCCGTAATTTAATCCGCCGCCGCAAAAAAGCGTTGAATTTTCATCAATAATTCCTTCTTCAAGAGCTGCAATAGCTCCAACCATTTTATGAGTTGAACCCGGAGAATAAATTGACGCAGTAGCTCTGTTAAACAGCGGTTTGGAAGGATCTGTTGTAAGTTTGTTAAAGACATCGCGTGTAGTAACTGTTGCAAAATCAGCAAGATTATATTCCGGAGCGCTGACCAAAGCAAGCACTTCACCGGTTTTGGGATCTAAAGCAACAACGGCTCCTCTTTTACCTTCCATCAGCTTTTCTGCAATTTTTTGTGTTTCGGCATCTATCGATAAAATAAGATCATAACCTTTAACCGGAACTTTATCGCTTTTCCCTTCATCATATCTGCCAACCATTTTCTGGCGGGCATCAACAACATAATATTTAACGCCTTTTTCACCGCGTAAATATTTTTCGTAATATTTCTCAATTCCGCTGAATCCTATTAAATCTCCCGGAACATATCTTCCTTTTTCTTCATTAAGTTTATCCGGCGGAACTTCTTTGATATAACCGAAAATGTGTGAGCCGTTTACTCCGTAGCTATAATCGCGTTGCAGTTGTATTTTGTAGGATAGTCCTTTCAGATATTCCTCATGTTCTTCAATCCAGGCTATAGTCTGAAAATCAATATCTCGTTTAATATTTCGCGGTGAGTATTTTGAATAATATCTGTTCAAATATAAAATTCTGCTTACATAACCCGGTTGTTCGTTTAATATTTTCTCAATCATCGGATTAAAAGAAGTATCGTAATATGCAGGGGTAATTTGCAGAGTAAATGCTGGTTTGTTGCTGACAAGTACATTTAAATTGCGGTCGAAATATGTACCTCTCGGAGCATCTGTTTCATATCCTTTTATGCTGTTGTCTCTCGATTTCAGATCGTATTGTTCTGTTTGCAGAATTTGCATTGTAAAAAGCTGAATAACCAAGAGAGAGAAAAAGCCAATTATTACAGTTGTAAGAATTCTTTTTCTAACTAAAGACCCAAAAGCATCCATTATATTTCCAACCGATTTTTAGGTGTAAAAATTATTATCGGCACGCTTAAAGCTGATGTGTAAACAGCTGGAATTAGTCCGTATTCGATTATTAAACTAACAATATTTAACGGAAGTTTATTGCTTTCGAGCAACGACTTAAAAAAGGATGATATCAATGCGCTTATAAGTACAATTAAAACAAATTTGTAAGAACTAAAAAAAAGACTTTTTTTATTCTGATTATAAAATAAACCCGAAATAAAAGATGCCAGAGTAAGCGAAAACATTGATATTCCCAAAATTCCGCCAGAAACAATATCATATATAAAACCAAAAATAAACGCCAAAATACTTCCTTTTATTAAACCGCTGCTTAATGTTATATACACAACCATAATCAAAATTAAATCTGGTCCGATATAATTAAAAGTCAAAAATCTGTCAGTTAAAATCTGAAGTATTAAAACTGGAATAAATAAAACTAAAAGAAAAAGATAATTTTTCATTTATCATCCCTTTTTATCATAAGATTGAATTCTAGGCTGTCAATCTCTTTACTGCGAATGAAAGGATAAACAAAAACATTCTGTGCCCTGGAAAGATCTGCGAACGTGGAAACAATAACATTGCTTACTAAACCAGATTGATCAGTTTCCTTTTTCACAATCAAACCTACAGGTATTGAAGGTGGAATAAGCGTGCTGAAATCGGAGGTAACAATTCTGTCTCCCAATTCCATATCGTATGTTGAGGGTATATTTTTAATAATAAGATTTTTACCATTCCAATTTAAAACCCCGTTCACCAAAGAACGTTGATTTGTAACTGCAATATTCAAATCCACATTCCGCAAAGTACGAACAACAGAAAAACTTCCGGAACAGCTATAAACTATCCCGACCAGCCCTGTCTCGGTTAAAACCGGCATCCCTTCTTTAACCCCGTCATTCTTTCCGGAATTTATAATAAAATTCCATCTGGGCATTGTTATTTTTTTTGAAACAATTTCTGCCGGAATAAGATCTTTCGGAATACTTTTTTTGAAATTCAAGAGAGTTTTCAATTCTTCGTTTTCTTTTTTGTAATTTCTAAGATTATTTACTTCAAGCATCAATTTAGCATTGATTTTTTTCTGGTTTTGCAATTCCTCATCATCTTTCAGAAAATCAGAGGCAGAACTTAATGAGCTTTTTAGAAAGGCCACTGCTGCAAACGAAATAGTCTTAAATCTTTTAATTTCACTTTTATCGTTTTGCGAGATTACAACAAGACTTACTAAAAGTAATATTATTGTAATTATATACTCTTTTGCATTAAAAAAAAAATTGCGGATATAATTAAACATCAGTATTGTCTGTTTCGGATAAATACTTTTGAATATTTGTTTATCTGATCGATGGCTTTGCCTGCACCGCGGACAACTGCAGTTAAAGGATCGTCTGCAACGTGGACAGGAAGATTTGTTTCCATTCGGATACGTTCATCCAAACCTTTTAATAAAGCTCCTCCGCCGGAAAGCATAACACCTCTGTCAAGAATATCTGCCGAAAGTTCAGGCGGCGTTCTTTCGAGGGTCTGTTTAACTGCTTCAACTATCTGACTGATATTTTCATTCAAAGCTTCTCTTATTTCAACGGAACTTACTTCACTTGTTTTAGGAATTCCGCCTACAAGGTCGCGTCCTTTAACTTGAATAGTGATTTCCTCTTTAAGCGGCACTGCTGAACCGACTTCGCATTTTATCGATTCGGCTGTTCTTTCGCCAATAAGAAGATTATAGTTTTTCTTAAAAAACTGCATTATAGCATTGTTCATTTCATCGCCGGCAATACGGATAGATTCTTCGTTTACAATTCCGGATAAAGCAATTACAGCAATTTCAGTTGTACCGCCGCCGATATCGATAATCATATTTCCAACAGGCGCATCAACATCAATTCCAACGCCTATAGCAGCAGCCATAGGTTCGGCAATAAGATGGACTTCTTTTGCGCCGGCATGCTCGGCACTGTCGCGAACAGCTCGTTTTTCTACCTCGGTAACTCCGCTGGGAACAGCAACTACAATCCTTCTTGCCGAAAGAAAACCTGTACTTACTTTTTTTATAAATGCTCTTATCATTCCTTCTGCAATTTCAAAATCGGCAATTACGCCATCGCGCATCGGTCGCGAAACACGAATTTCTCTGTGTTCTCTTCCCTGCATTTCTTTTGCCTGGTTACCCAAAGCTATTATTCTTTTAGTGTTGCGGTCGAATGCAACAATTGAAGGTTCGTTAAGAACAATTCCTTTGCCTTTTATATGGATTAAGGTATTTGCAGTACCCAGATCCATTGCTATATCATTCGAAAAAAAATCAAAGATTCCCATCTGTCACCTTAATGTTTGAAGTTTCTAATTCCGGTAAATATCATTGCTAAATTATGTTTGTCAGCCGCTGCTATAACTTCTTCGTCCCTTACAGATCCGCCTGGCTGAATTATAGCGGTAATTCCATTCGAAGCAATTTCCTCAACACCGTCGGCAAAAGGAAAGAATGCATCCGAAGCAGCAACTGCACCGTTAAGATCGAACCCTTGTTCTTTTGCTTTACGCGCTGCAGTTTTTGTTGAATCTACGCGCGACATTTGTCCGGCGCCCACACCTACAGCTCTGTTGTTTTTTACATAAATAATGGCATTCGACTTCGTATGTTTGCAAATTACCCAAGCCAAACGTAAATCTGATAATTCCGAAGGAGTAAAATTCCTCTTTGTAACAACTTTCAGGTTTTCTTCCTTCAGCTTCGAAAAATCTTTATCCTGAAGAATTATTCCGCCTGGAACCGATTTAAATAGATATTTTTTTTCATCTTTGTTTTTAATTTTCAATAATCTTCTGTTTTTCTTTTTTAACAGCTCGGTTAATGCATCCTCATCATAATCGGGAGCAACAATTATTTCCAAAAATATCTCGTTCAATTTTTGTGCGGTTTTAAGATCTACTTTGCTGTTAAAAGCTACAATTCCTCCAAAAGCCGAAACTGGATCGCAGCTTAAAGCAGCTTCGTAAGCATCAAAAATATTTTGCGCTACTGCTGCGCCGCAAGGATTTGTATGCTTTATTATTGCGCACGATATTCCTTCCATATCAAGTACAATTTCGGCTGCAGCATTCAAATCGATAATATTATTATACGATAGTTCCTTTCCGTGAAGAATTTCGTAATAATCATAAAAATTTCCGTACAATGCTGCGCTTTGATGTGGATTTTCTCCATATCTTAATTCGGAAGAAACAGGAAGATTTAATCTGAAATTTTTCTTAGGCAGATTAAACTCATCTTCAAAAAAGTCGGCAATAAGAGTATCGTAAAATGATGTATGCGAAAAAGCAGCCGAAGCAAGTTTTTCGCGCGTGGAAAGTTTAATTTCGCCGGATTCAAGTTCCGTTAAAAAATCTTCATATTGTTCAGGATTAGTTAATATGCTCACATATTTATAATTTTTTGCGGCAGCCCTTATTAAACTTGGTCCTCCGATATCAATATTTTCAATTTTTGTATCAAGCCCTATATCTTTTCTTTTTACAACTTCAGGAAACGGATAAAGGTTAACACAAACTATATCAATTGGGAAGATATTGTTTTCTTTAGCTTCGCGGATATCATTTTCTTCACCGCGTCTCATCAAAATTCCGCCAAAGATGCGGGGCTGTAAAGTTTTTACTCGTCCGTTAAATACTTCCGGGAACGATGCGTAATTCTCAACCAAGACACAAGGAATTCCGGCTTCTTTAAGCATTTTAGCGGTTTTACCAGTTGCAAGAATCTCGTATCCAGCTTTAACAGTTCTTTCTGCAAAAGTCTCTATATTTTTCTTATCTGAAACACTCAGCAATGCATATTTTTTCAATTTAGACCTCATTATTCCGCAATATATACGCGGTTATTTTTAATACTTATTTTATTTTCAGAAATTTTTTTAATTACAAACGGTAAAAGGATATGTTCTATTTTCAATACTCTTTCAGCAATTTCATCTGGAGTTTTAACATCCGAAATATCAACTGCTTTTTGAGCGATTATTTTTCCGTTATCATAAATTTTATCAACAAAATGAACTGTTGGCCCGGATATTTGGCAGGAATTTTCGAAAACTGCTTTATGAACATTCATTCCATACATTCCTTTTCCTCCGAACGACGGCAAAAGAGCAGGATGGATATTGATTATTTTATTCGGAAAATTTTCAATCATTTCATCGGGTATTTTTTTCAGAAATCCCGCAAGAACAATTAAATCTGTTTTAAGTCCGCATAATATTTGTATCAAATTTTCATAATTAATGCTTTGAGGATCTTTTTCCGATACAAATAATGTTTTTATTCCCAATCCTTCAGCATAATCTAATGCAGGACAATCCTTTTTATCGCTGATTACAGCGGAAATCTCTACATTTTCAAGCTGATGAGGAATTGAATTAATTATTGCTTTCAGGTTCGATCCCCTGCCTGAAACAAATACAGCTATTTTTAACATAACCTTCAAATTTTAAATGTTAAAACTACCTAAATATTTAAGAAATATCAATCCGGTAAAAGGGTTAAATAAAAGAATTTAACAAATAATTTATCTTTTTTTAGGAATGTGATTTTTAAGCCTGGTTATTCCAGCTTTTGTGTCGTCGTTTGAATAACTGCTTTCTTCAGCCGATTCAAGATATTCAACCGCTTTTTCTTTGTTACCCAAATAATTTTCGGAATTTGCCAGGCACAATAAAGTCGCGGCTTTTATCCACTTAAACGTCTTATATTCTTTTTCCGCAGCATTTTTTGAATGTATAACTGCAAGTTTGAAATTCCTTTTTTTTAGATAGGCTTCCGCTGTTAAATATTCGGCATAGCCTTTCAATTCTCTATTTTTAATTTCACTTATTCTGTCGTTTAAGGATTTAATTACTTTTTCATATTCCCCGGTATATAAATTGTTTTCGCTTGCAATAATCTCTCTTATATCTTCAATAAAACCGTTTTCGATAAAATAACCTGCAATTTTTGCGGCGTATTCATCCTCAGCTATATCCTCATTACCTTCTTTTGCAAGCTGAAGATTTTTCTGAAAATATAAATTATCTTTTTTATATCCGTAACATAATGCCATCCTTAAATTTGCAATCCCCGTATAATCAAGCGAATGAGTCATTTTTAAGAATAATTCGTAATAACTTAAAGCTTTATCGTAACTGTTTCTTCTGAAATAAATATCACCTAGCAAAAAATTGGAGTAAGCCAACGTTTGTTTGAATTTAGGATTGTCTGTCTCAATTATTTCTCTCAACAATATTTCAGATTCCTGAAGTTTGTGCAGCTTAATTTTAATTATAGCAAGCTGATATTTGAATAAAATGTTTTCGGGATACTTTTTAACCAGCCTGCTCATAATATCGGATGCTGTGTCATATTCGGCGCAGTATTCCGTTAAAATTCTTCCGTAATGATATTCAGCTTCCGGATCGGGATTATCAGCTTTCGCCGCTTTTCGGATATAACCCAAACCTTCCTCTTTATCACCCGATAATCCTGTAATTGAAATTGCAAATTTTAAAAATCCAGGGACAAAAGAAATTGTATATTTAAAAATGCCGTACCAAAGATATGCATTATAAAGTTTAGGATTTTCATCAATGCTCTCTTCAAAATAGCTCATTGCCGATTTGGTTTTGAAGAATGCAGGGAAAGCTTCGCGGTTATATGCGTTTCCAACTGCAAGCTGAGCGTTAAGTTCGCCTATAACAGCCTTTAATTCGGCACTATTCTTCTTCTTTTTGAGTAGTTTTTCACCTTTTTCGATTCCGGTTTCGCAGTACTTCTTTACGGTTACGAATTCATTCGCATCGTTTGTTCCTAAATAAAACCAAAGATGCATTTTTGCCTTTTGTAAATAGGCATAAGGCTGTTCGGAATCCATTGAGATTAGTTTATTAAATTCTTTTTCAGCTTCTTTAAACTGGAAATTAAGGGATAGCTCGATGCCTTCATTTAATATATTTTTATATTCTTCGCTTTGTCCGAATAGTTTTATAAAGGACACAAAAAAAACAATTACTACAATTCTCATATTTTGCTTTTTTTAGAATAAATTACCGAAGCCTTTATAAATTCACGAAACAATGGATGTGCATTTGTTGCTCGCGATTTTAATTCAGGATGAAACTGGCAGCCTATAAACCACGGATGATTTGCTAATTCAATCATTTCCACAAGATTTCCATCCGGTGATAATCCGCTTATTATAAGTCCTTTTTCTTCAAGAATTTTCTTGAAATCGTTATTTACTTCGTAACGATGGCGGTGCCGTTCGGAAATAACTTCTTTTTGGTAAGCTTCAAATGAACGGGTGCCTTTTTTTAATTTACAGGGATATGCACCCAGACGCATTGTTCCGCCTTTATTTTTTATTTTTTTCTGTTCGGGCATTATGTGAATAACGTTGTAATTGTTCTTTACAAACTCTGCGCTGTTTGCCTTGCTTATTCCGCATACATTCCTGGCATATTCTATAACGGCACATTGCATGCCTAAACAAATTCCGAAGAAAGGAATATTATTTTCGCGGGCATATTTAATAGCTTCAATTTTACCTTCAATACCGCGCTCGCCAAATCCTCCCGGAACAAGAAGTCCGTCAAGTCCGGTCATATATTTCTCTGCTCCGTTTATTTCAATATCTTCCGAACTAATAAAGCAGATGTTTACTTTACAATTATTTTCGGCTCCGCTGTGTATAAAGGCTTCGTTTATGCTTTTATATGCGTCTTTGTAATCGGTATATTTTCCGCAAAGCCCTATATTTATTTCATTCTCAGGATTTTTAATTCTATTTACAAAATGCGTCCATTTATCAAGATTTATATTTATATCCGGCAATTTTAAATACCTTAGTACGGAAAGATCCATTTTTTGCTTGTAAAGCATTAAAGGGACTTCATAGATTGTTGAACAATCGTATGCCGAAATAACAGAATCTTCATCAACATTTGTAAACAATGAAATCTTATTACGCAAATCGCGCGAAAGTTTTTTTTCCGAACGGCAAACTAAAACTCTGGGCTGAATTCCCACTTCCTGAAGATTTTTTACGCTGTGCTGTGTAGGTTTTGTTTTCATCTCGCCGGCAGATGGAATATACGGCACCAAAGTAACGTGAATGCTTAAAACATTTTTTCTTCCGAGTTCAAGAATTAATTGTCTTATCGACTCTAAAAAAGGAAGACTTTCAATATCACCAACAGTTCCGCCGATTTCATTAATTATGATATCGTATTTACCCGAATCGCGCAATTCCAGCATTCTTTTCTTAATTTCGTCGGTTATGTGCGGAATTACCTGAACAGTACCGCCGAGATAATCGCCACGACGTTCTTTGGAAATAACTTCGTAATAAACCTGACCGGTTGTTGTGTTATTTGCGCGGGACATACTTTCATCCAGAAACCTTTCGTAATGTCCTAAATCGAGGTCAGTTTCAGCGCCGTCATCGGTAACATAGACTTCACCGTGCTGAAAAGGACTCATTGTACCAGGATCGACATTGATGTAAGGATCGAACTTTTTTATTGTTACATTATAGCCGCGGAGTTTTAATAATAAACCGAGCGAGGAAGCTGTAATTCCCTTTCCAAGCGAAGAAACAACTCCTCCTGTTACAAATATGAATTTAACTAATTTTTTTGATGCCATTTTACCTTCAATATTTTATTATTTAAAATAATTCCGCTTAAAAAAATACAAAAAATCTCTTAAAGCTTTTAAAAATATTTAAGGATTTTAAACTTTTTTTTATAAATCTATTTTGAGTAATAAACTTAGTTATTAAGGTTTTTTACCAATCCCGAATATTTTTTTTCGATTTTAAAGCCGAATCTGTAAAAATATTCAGGTCGGAAAAATCCGGTTGTTATTGTATCAAAATGCTCATCTTTCATCCGGTTGAAAAACTCGCTCATTAGTTTTTCGCTTATTCCTTTCTTCCGGTATTTATTTGCAACAACAATTTTTTCAATATGAACTACATGGGAATCGACAATAAAATAATAAAGTCCGCCAATAATATAACCTCTTTCCGAAATTGCAACAAGAAACTGATGCTCCGGACGGAATTGAATTATCAGATTCGATTCCGTAAAAAGCTGATGAAGCTTCGAAATTTCGCGCGGACTTATCGGTTTGCGGATGCGGTATTCCGCTCCGTCTGAATCTTCAAAATTAACAACAAGATTGGCAGATTGAAATCCTTCTGCTTTCGGCTTAATAAGAACAGCTGTATCGGTAGGCTTAATGTGCGGATAACTCAATCTTATCAAGAAGAATGACTCTCTTTCCGAAATTTCACATTCACTTTGTATTAAAGAAATTTCGGATAAAAACTCTTCATTGGCAACAATACTGTTTTTTTGTTTTTGCACAAGTTCGTATAGCATCAATTTAAGTTTCTCATTGGATTTTTCGAAAACTGTTTCCACAAAAAATTTCGTTCTGGTTTCAGGAAAAGCTTTCTCTAATTCGTACAAATTATATGTTTCAAATAATTCTGCCAGCATTTGAGCTTGAGCATTTAACGAAGCATTCTGATTAAGCAAAAACCATCTGTGAAATCTTTTTATAGCAAAATACGATTGCTTGGGAATGAATCCTTTTGTTTTTACATATTCAATAAAGTTGTTATTAGTATCTTTAATTTCTCTGTAAAAATCTTCATTATCAGTTTTTTCAAGTTCGTTATTAAATTGATAAAGGATTTCAAGTCCTGCTTTTTCTCCAAATGTATTTATCACGCCTGAAAATATGAAATTCCAAATGCCTTTAATTCTGATATGCGAATACTTCTTTTCGCAAGGTTCAATAAATTTAAAATATAAATTCAGGAACAAATCTTTAAGCGATTCTACTTTTGTCATTTCGGCAAAGGATACAAATCTGGTTCCTGTTTGATAATCGTGCAGAGGGATTAAAATATTTCCCGGAGTGGCGTCCGATATTTTAAGACTTTTCCCAGTAAGTTTCCAAAAATTCATATAAGCGGCAGAAGCATTCCAAACAAAAAATGGCCATAAATTATACATCCGCTTATTCGATGCTTCTTCGTTTTTGCGGTATTCGCTCCTGAAAAATTTATCTACAGTCATTCCAGGTATAAACTTCTGGCTCCACAAATCATATTCTTCCCAATAGCCTCCGAAATCCTCAACCATTTCTTGTACATAATTACGGGAACCTGCTAAAATAAGCCAGTTAATTTTATCTCGGATTATTTGTTTATCGTAGTTTTGGTTTAAATTCAGAATTAAATCGAAAGAACCTTGAAGTCTGGTTTGAACAGAAATTCTGTAAACAGTTTTATAACTGTTGCCGTTATAAAAACTTATATAAACTCCGCCTGGCAAAATGTTGTTAAGTCTTATCAATGTCCCTTTCGAAAATAAAAATATGGATTCGCGTATAACTGCAGTATAAGTAAGCGCGTTTCTTATTCTTTCTTTATCTTCAGTGTCAATCCCTTCCTCAAATATCATCACATCATCCCAAGTATACTCTTCTCCGGTTTCTATATCCACTGCTATAGTCTGGTTTACACCCAGCCACTTCCTGAAACCTTCGCGAATATTAGTACGGGTTATTGTTGCAATCTTAACAATATTTTTTAAATCGTGTTCCACCTGATACTTAACAAGAAAAATTCTAACTGCCTCATATTTAGCCGGGTGAAATATTCCAAACCATTCAACCAATTGAAACAAATTATAAATAAGGCTTCCTTCGTTTACAACAATATTTCCGGCATCCCTTATTTCGGATTCTACAACAGTTTTAATAGCGTCGAAAGTATCTTGGTTGTCTTTAAGATTTACTATCTGCTCAATTATAATTTCATCCAATATCTTATGGTCGTAACTGAGATAAATTTTAAGTAGTTTTACCAACCCTATTTCACTTACAGCTTTTAAAGCAACTTTAAGCATTTCTCTGCGCACCATAAAGCATTCAGTAAGATTAGGAGTTTGAATAATATCTATAACGTATTTATAAACCGGAAGAGTGTTATCGCGCAAAATCAATTCGAGATAACGGGCTGCAATTATGGCGCTGGCTTCATCGCAATGATGCATTATAAGCACAGCAATGTGCAAACCGGCAAGTGATTTTTCATTTGAAACGATAAGGAAATTAAGTTTTTTAATTAAATCGTGATCTGTTTCGCGGACAAGATTAATAGAATGAAAAGATATTCTTGGATCTTTTTTGGATTGTCTGTACCATTGAAATATCATATCATTTGTAAAATCAAGCAACTCTTTATTGCCTAACCAGTATATCGGATTTGTTAAAAATGTCTGCAAATCAATATAATCAGATGAAATCACATAATTGAAATCGCCAATCCGAAAAATTTTCTTTTCTTTATCAACAAGACGGATTGTAAGCTGTAAATCAAGTTTTGGAATGCAAAGTGAATTGTATTTTACAGCAATATCTCGTGAAAGGCTACCCACTTCACGTAAAAACCAGTTGGGTATTCTAACATCATACTCATCAACAGCAAGTTCAATATATTCCTTCAAATACATTTCTTCAATAACAGAATTGAAGTTTTTCTCGATGTTTCTTCTTTTATAAGTCCCCTTAGGTGTCAATTCTCCGGCTTCAAGCGAAAACGGACGGTCAATAATTCTGAAATTTAAAATCCTTTCAAACGGCGCCAGAAAATTATTCACGGTAACAACCACAGAAGCAAAATATTCTCTCTGCTGCGAAGTATCCATTCCTGCAAGATGTGCCTGATTGGATTCGTAATCGGGATAAATTAATACAGTGTTATAAGGACGGTGATCGCCTACGAGGAAAACCTGTTTAACAAAATCAAAATCGAGAAAATAATTCTCAATTTTCTGAGGAGCAATGGTTTCGCCTTTTATGTTTTTGTAAATTTCTTTTTTTCTGTCGATTATTTCAATGTAGCCAAATTCATCAATTTTCATTATATCGCCGGTGGGAAACCATCCGTCCGCATCAAAAGTCTCTTCGTACAGCTGATCAAAATATCCTTTCATCACATACGGACCTTTAATCAGCAATTCACCGTCTTCGGCTACTTTAATCTTTATTCCGGGCAACGGTCCGCCCAGAGAATTCTGTATATAATTACCCGGAGTTGTCATTGTAATTCCGCCGGTGGCTTCAGTCATTCCGAAGCCGCTCATAAGTTCTATTCCGTAACGCTGAAAAAATTGGAAAATCTCTGGAGATAAAAATCCTGCTGCCGATAATCCTCTTTTTAATTCACCTCCGGTTACTTCTTTTATTTTATTAATTATATCATTTTCCTCGCCGAATTCAATATCAACGCGATGACTGATATATTCGTAAATTTGAAGCCATTTTTTCGGGATGCTTATAAATACGGTCGGTTTAACCAACTGCATGCTTGCAACCATTGTTTCAACAGAAGGATTTTCCATAAAAATATATTCCGAAGCCCAAAAAACAGCGCCTGTTAATTCTAAATATCTTCCAAATGTATGATAAAGCGGAAGATAGCATAAAAATCTGTCGTTCTCCCCTATTTCGGGTATAGCCATTGCCCGGCAAAATCTTTTATAAACAATGTTATGATACGAAAAAACTATACCTTTAGGTTCGCCGGTTGTACCCGAAGTGTACATTATTGTAGCAGTATCCAGAACATTGATATTTTTCTCTTTTTGTAAATTCCTTTTTATTTCCTTTTCAGGTGCTGATTTCAGGAATTCTTCAAATGAAATCACATATTCTTCGGCACTGGTTCCTTCCAATAAAATTACTTTTTTCAGGCTTTTAACATCGTTTTTAATTGTTTTAATTTTTGCCAGCTGTTTTTCGTCATCTACAATTATTACAGGCGATTTTGTTTCATCCAAAATCATCCCTGCATGCTTTGCAACAGAATTTGCAGGAATCATAATATTGATTATTCCGCTGTAAAGACATCCCAAATCGAAAAAAGCCATTTCGGGACTGTTCTCAAGCAGAAAAGATACATATCCGTCGGGCTGCCCTATCGATTCGAGCAATGATTTTAAATTTGAGGAATATTTTTTTATTATCTGGTCTGTTTCTTCCCAACTGTAAGATATTTCTCTTTTCCCTTTTAAAACCCGCAGAAGGTTTTTCTTTTGATAATCATTAACTCTTTGTTCAAACAATCTGCTAAAAGTAAAGTTGCTTGCAACTATAAGCTTGTCAATTAAATCATCCCATCTTCTTTCGTTTCGTATCTTGGTTAAAAACTGAGGTAAACGAAAAAGATTAAGATACGAATAAATAAAGTGATTAAGCATTTCGCTATAATCGGGTTTGATTTTTAAGAGGTATTCGCCAAGCTGGTAATAGGTTTCAACATTAGCTTTTTCCATCACTGGATAAGCGAGATGCGAAGGAATTGCAAATGAGAAAATATCTATTGCTGTTATAAAAGAATCGTTTTTTTCCTTAAAAAGATTTTTTGTAATTATTTCTTTTAAAAACTCATCAAAGCAGAAAACAATTTCACTTATTTGTTCTTTTTTATGAGAAGCGCTGCTCCATAAAAAAGCCTCGCGTAGCTTTGTCTCATCCATCAATTGCATTCCTTTTTTTGCAAGAATTTATTTTTTGATTCCTGCAATTTCTTCAAGCATATCAGTAGTAAGCGATTTCGGTCTCTCGAGTGGATAACCCAAAGCACGTGCCCAAATTATGTTGGCACACACACCAAGGGCTCTTCCTACACCGAAAAGCACTGTATAAAAATCGTATTCTTTAACCCCATAATGCCATTGTATTACCCCGGACTGAGAATCTACATTTGGCCATGGATTTTTCGCTTTTCCTTGTTCAAGTAAAATAGGAGGAACAACTTTGTAAAGCATATCCACATATTTGAATATGGGGTCTTCATGTAAATGTTTAAGACTGAATTCCCTCTGAGCCATGTACCTTGGATCAGTTTTGCGAAGCACAGCATGCCCGAATCCCGGAATTACGTGTCCGGATTTCAGTGTATCCCACACGAATTTTTTCATTTCATCTTCGGTAGGAATTTTTCCGCCCATTTTATTCATAACATCTTGAATCCAGCGAAGCACTTCCTGATTTGCCAATCCGTGCAAAGGACCAGCCAGTCCGTTAAGCATTGCAGAAATTGAATAATATATATCGGATAAAGCGCTTGCAACGAGATGTCCTGTATGAGCACTTACATTTCCGCTTTCGTGATCGCTATGCAAAATAAAATATAACCGTGAAACATCATCGTAAGGTTCCGAAACGCCCATCATATGAGCAAAATTTTCGCCCCAATCGGCATTATTTAAAGACGGAATTACACTTCCGTTTTTATATTTTAGGCGATAAATAAATGCAGCTATTTCCGGCAATTTTGCCATAAGATTTAAAGAGTCTTCGTATGTAGGATCCCAATAATCATTTTTATTTAATCCGTTTTCGTATCTCTTAACAAACACAGATTCGCGCTGCATTGTAATTATTGCGGCCGAAAGCATTGTCATTGGATGAGAATCAATAGGAATTGCACGTATAACATCAAAAACATATTCGGGTACTTTTTTGCGGCTTTCAAATTCGTTAACAACAAGCTGAATATCTTTTTCATCAGGGATATCTCCAGTAAGTAAAAAGAAAAAGAATCCTTCAACATAGGGCATTTCCGATCCGGGAACTTTTGGAAGTTTTTCAAGCACTTCAGGAATTGTCAATCCTCTGAATCTTATTCCCTCCTGCGGATCGAGGTATGAAATATCAGTTGTCATAGATTTAATATCGCGCATTCCGCCGATTATCTGCCCGATATTAACTTCATCAACTTTAACTTCGCTGAATTCTTTTAATAATCTAGCTGTTCTCGGACGCCAGGCTACAATTTTTTCAAAAAGCTTTTCTTTCAATGCGGTCATGGTGTCCCCCAATTTTTAATTTAGGATTTTAAATTCTTTCAATAAACAAAAATAATTCTAAATATAATCAGCATAAAAACATTGTCAAGTTTTTTATATTTTTCCAGCTGAATTTCTTCCGCTTTTTACAGCACTTTCAATTGTTGACGGCAAATCTGTATTTGTCCAATCTCCTGCTATAAATAAATTTCCAATATTTTCTTTTATTTTTTCTCTTATTACAGAAGATTCCTCAGTAGACATAAATGCGGCTCTTTTTTCTTTAATCACAATAAAGTCTGTAATAAGGCTTTTGCAAAAACAAGGAAAATAATCTTGAAGTTCATTTGTTGCAAAATTAGATATTTCCTCATCATTCATTTTCAGAAATTCATTTCCGGCGCTTATTACAAGATTTAGATGAGTTTTTTTATTAAAAACCCAATGAATTTTCGAACCCATTAAAGCATAAATATCTTTATTAAATCCATTTTCTTTTAATTTAAAATGAATATTTATTATCGGGGCTGTTTCAAGCTCATTAATATTAAGTTCTTCAACAATATGCTCCGGTAAAATTTTCTGCAACGCAGGTATCGGAACAGCGCAGAATACATAATCAAATTCCGGATATTTATTTTTATTTGTTACAATTCTTACTGCTTTATCCTTTTCAAAATTTACTGAAATAACTTTTTCGGAACTTTCTATTCTACATCCTTTTTCAATCAAATACTTTTTACATCCCACAGAGAAAACTTCATCCAAAGGCTGCGAAGGCAAAAGAAAAAGATAATTATCTTTTTTCATAAATACTGTTTTCAGAATTTTTAAAAATATTCCTGCCGAAGCTTTCTTTATTGGCGTGTTCAGCATACTAACAGCTAATATTTCCCAAAAATTTGAAATGATTTTATCCGATTGGTTATTCTTTTTTAGCCAGTTGTAAATGTTTATTTCTTTAAGTTTTTCTGGATTTATTACAGGCAGTTTTACAAATAATGCTAATATTTTAATTCTTTCGCGGAGATTAAATCCGTTAAATCTCAGCAGCGAATACAAAAGATTAAAAGGATAAAATTTTTCGGTAATCCGAAGAAAGGCTATTCTGCCGCCGCGGCTTACAAAGGGAATTTCCAGAATATTTTTTAATTCGGTTTTTTCTATTCCGCCAGTAATATTTAAAAAATTCAGAGTATCTTTATAACAATTCAACATTAAGTGCTGACCATTATCAATCTTTAATCCGTTCCACTTAAAAGAATATGTTCTGCCGCCAAGCTTTGGCGATGCTTCCAGAACTGTAACTTTATGCCCCGATTCTGCCAGGTTTGCGGCAGCTGATAAACCGGAAATTCCTGCTCCTATTACTATACAATCAGCCATCAGTAAATAAACTTATATTTTGCCCATACCCCTAAAGCGATAAACAGTTTTTCTGCTTTCGAAACATTTATTTTTTCTTCAAATATCCTGAACTTTTGTTTTTCAAGTTTATTTAAAAGATTAAAATAAATGTGCTGCATTGCTCTTGCAGCAAACATACTTTGTTTATCTTCAAACATAAGGTTACGGTCTGCATTATTGAAAAAAAATCTTGCCCTATCGGCTTCGTACTTCATCAACAAATAAAAATTATCGTTATATACCCTGTTAAAAACATCTTCTTCTGTATAATTAAATTTTTTTAAATCCTCTAGAGGTAAATATATTCTTCCGATTTTAGAATCGGTATAAACATCGCGTAAAATATTTGTAAGCTGCATTGCTTTGCCGAGATCAGTTGCAAATTGTTTTGCCTTTTCATTTTTATATCCGAAAATTTCGATAGACATTAACCCGACAGTGGATGCAGCTCTGTAACAATATAATTCAAGCTCATCAAAAGTCTGATACCGGCTTTTTGTTAAATCCATCTCCATCCCTTTTATCAAATCGAAAAACGGCTCAACAGGAATGGAATATTTTCTTATTGCGGCTGCAACTTCTGCCAGCAAAGGATTACCAGAACTGCCATTAAGAGCTTTTTCAAAGTCATTTTTCCAATTAATAAGGTTTATCAGCTTAATTTCATCCGAATCAGAATTTTCATCCACAATGTCGTCTGTCTTACGACAGAAAGCATAAACAGTATTCATTGCCGCGCTTTTTTCTTTGGGCAGTAAATTGAATGCATGATAAAAGCTGCTTTTGCTTTCTTTTGCTATTTTCTTCGCCTGACTCATTTTAACTAGTTATTGTTTTTAAAAATAGAATCAAATAATCTTTTTTTGATAATTTAAGATGCTCTTTAAAAACATCGTAATCCGAATGCTTTATTTTTTGCAGAATTTTCTTTCCTCCGAAAATTGTCATTTTTATCTGAAACTTAAACCTCCCCGAAAGATATGGAACAAGCTTTTCTCCTTCGTCAAACATTTTTTCAGTTCTTTCGCATTGATATTTTAATAAATCCTTGAAATTTTTTGAATAAGATGAATTTAAAATTTGCTGTTCACTTACATTGAATTTTTTAATTTCGTCTAGCGGAATGTAAATTCTGTTCTTTTTAATATCAACCGAAATATCCTGCCAAAAATTTACAAGCTGCAATGCACTGCAAATTAAATTGGAATATTCGAATGCTTTTTCATCTCGGATATTGAAAAGTTCAAGCATTATTCTTCCTACGGGATTTGCCGAATTTGAACAATACCCTGAAAGCTCGCCGAAATTTTCATATCGTATTTTCGATACATCCTGTTTAAAAGCTTTTAATAAATCAAAAAAATTATCTCTGCTAAGATTGAATTTTTTTATTGTATCATTAAGAACAAACCAAAAACCATTTTTAAAAATGTTTTTTTCACATTTTTTTAAATCATTTTCAAATTCATTAAGTAAATTAATACGTTCATCAACTGTTAATTTACCTTCATCGGCAAAATCATCGGCAGTTCGGGCAAATTGGTAAATAACAGCAACATTACTGCGAAACTTTTTAGGCAGGAAATACGAAATAACGGGAAAATTTTCGTAATGGATGGCAGCTAAATTTTCAGCCTCCTTATAGCATTTTTTCAGATCGAATTTTGGTGAAGCAGAACTTGAAATCATAAAATAATATTCGGGGGATTTTTTGTGCCCGGAGGGGGACTCGAACCCCCATCCACGTAAATGGACTAGACCCTGAACCTAGCGTGTCTACCAATTTCACCATCCGGGCAATTTTTCAATGCACAAAAATAATAACAATTACTTTTAAAAACTAATATCAAATCTTTTAAATATATTTAATATCCGCCATAATCATCATCGTCATCGTTATATTCTAAAGCTTCGTGGCTGTTTGGATTATGATTGCTGCCGGTATTACTTTCTCTGCTGTCGTATGATTTTGGTACATCTTTTAATTTTATAATATCGGTTATGGCTTCGCCGCTGCAATCGGGCGAATAAAGCCGGGGTTCACCGTCTTCTGTAATTGATGATTTACAAAATTGAACTGATACTACATTTCCGTTTTCCGGCATCTTAAAATACTCTATCGGCATTTCAATAGAATCGTATACAAATTTCATAAATCTGCCCCATATAGGCAAAGCTGCTTTCGATCCTTGTCCGTAATTACCAGTAAAACTGACCCTTCGGTCATCGAAACCAACCCATGCTCCTGCTACTATTTGGGGAGTGTAACCAATAAACCAGGCATCTCCAAATTCCTGAGTAGTACCCGTTTTACCTGCCGCAGGTCTACCAAAATAACTTCTTGCCCGTAATCCGGTTCCATGATCTATTACCGAAGTCAGCATATCTGTTATAATATATGCTGTTTCTTCCGATACTCCTTCGCTGGATTCGGGCTTGAAATTTGCGATCAGAATTCCATCTTTATCTTCTATTCTTGTTATTGCAAAAGGTTCGTTGTGAATTCCTTTATTTGCTAACGTACCGAAAGCACTTACCATTTCGAGAGGAGTAACCTCAGCGGCTCCAAGAGATATAGCTGGATATAAAGCCAGTTTGCTTTTAATTCCCAAGTTCTGTGCATATTTGCCAATCTGCCAAAGCGGAGCATGATCTTCTACAACTAATCTGGCTGCAACAATATTTTCCGAACGGCGCAATGCGTCTCTCAGAGTCATATAACCACTGGTGGACATATCAAAATTGTGAGGACTCCAACCGTTGAAATCGAATGGCTGGTTTAATATCGGATATGCAGGATAAAGCCCGTTATCAATAGCAACAGTGTAAATAATAGGCTTGAAAGAAGACCCCGGCTGACGCTTAATTTGTGTTACATGATTCAGCCCGTATGCAAAATTAAAATTGCGTCCGCCAACCATGGCTTTTATTTCACCAGTCTTTACATCCAACGCAACAAATCCAACTTCAATCGTCTGAGCAACTTTTTGAACTGAATCTATTAAAGCAATATTTCCTCTTAATCTGTTGTAAACATCTTTCTTTTCCTGCTTTGTTTTTGCTTTAAGATATTCTGGTCTGCCTTTTATGGCTTTATCTAATAATTCGGATAACAGCTTTGGATAATCTTTCCACTTCCAGAATTTATCAAAAAGCGGCTGGTATTCATCCAGATGTTCCTTTACTGCTCTGTTTGCTAATTTCTGCATTCTCGAATCGAGTGTAGTATAAATAGTTAACCCGTCTTCATAAAGATTAAATCCGTATTTAGCAGAAAGATCAGAAAGCTGGCGTCTTACATGCTCAACAAAATGAGGAGCCTCTTTACTTCGGAAACCGATTTCGGCTGATTCGGCTGATAATGTAATAGGCATTTCCTTGTATCTTTCGAAAGCTTTTTCTTCAAGACAATCATTATCATACATATTATAGAGAACGATATTTCGTCTTTGCAGCGAATTATTATATTTTGTAAAAGGATCGTAATACACAGAAGATTTCAGAACTGCAACAAGAACAGCAGCTTCGGGAATTGTAATCTGTGTTGCTTTTTTATTAAAGTAAATTTTGGAAGCCATCGATATTCCGTAAGCTCCCCTTCCGAAATAGGAAACGTTTAAATACATTTCGAGAATTTCGCGTTTTGTATATGTTTTTTCTATTTGAACTGCAGTAATCCACTCTCTTACTTTTCGTACAATTGTATCAAAAATATTTTCATCAGGTATTTTCAATTCATAAAGATTTTTTGAAAGCTGTTGTGTTATAGTGCTGGCGCCTTCTTTTTTCCCCAGAAAAATCGTTTTAACCATTGCCTTTATAAATCTTTCTACATCAACTCCCCAATGATTATAAAAATCCCGGTCCTCTGTAGAAATTAAAGCATCTATTATATAAGGAGGGATACTATCAATATCGATATTTACGCGGTTCTCACGAAAATACTGCCCGATAAGAACTCCATCGGCACTGTAAACATTACTTGCTAATATCGGCTTGGGATTTTCAAGCTGCTCAAGCGAAGGAAGTCCTTCGGTAACATACTGAAGGAAAAAATATCCTAAAATCAGAAAAAGAAGAAAAGATATTCCGGTTGTCCACCAGAAAATTTCTTTAATTCCTTTTTTCATCTTTGTGTTTTTCAGCAGATCTTTTTTAATCATTTTTTACCAGTCTATTATCTCAAAAATATTTCCATTAAATTTTCCATAACACGGTTTGTTTAGCCAGCTTCCAAGATTTATGTAGTAACCGTTTTTATATTTTTCGTTTCTTCGCTTATGAGTATGACCTAAAATTACATAATCAAAACCTTCATCAATTTTACCGCATGCTGCTTCAAATAATCCGTCCGATTCACCATAATCTTTTTCTGCAGTATAATCGCGGCTTGTTTTGCTTGTTTTACTTGCAAGTGCAATTCCCAAATCAGGATGAATTACTGAATACATTTTCTGAAACGTTTTATTTCTTAAAATTTTTTTCAGAATCTTATACCCGTTATCGTTTTTAACCAAACCATCACCATGTCCAAGAAAAAATTTCTTTTCATTTAGAACAATGCTAAAAGCATCTTCTTTTAGTTCTGCACCTATTTCTTTTTCAAAAAAATCGCGATGCATAAAATCGTGATTGCCGATTAAATATTTAACTCTCACACCTTTTTCTGTCATTTCTTTTAATGCAGAAAATGTTTTAAAATATCCTTTTTGAATTACCCTTTTATATTCAAACCAATAATCAAAAAGATCTCCTAAAATAAAAAGTTCATCGCAGTTCAAAGATGCAAAACTAATGAATTCCACTAATCTTTTTTCTTTGATTTTTTCTGTCTGCTCATTCTGAAGTCCTAAATGAACATCCGATATAAAAAAATAATTTTTACTCAAGTTATCCTTTAATTAACTCCGAAACTTAACAAGAATAGCATAATTATTACAGGAAATTAAATTAACATTTTATTTTTTTACAATTTTTGCAAAAAGCCAGCTGTTTTCGTCCAACATTATTTTTTTCACCGGATTTTCCGAATAGAATACAAGTTTATTGTTTCTGCTATCCAAAAAGTATTTCTTTTTAATTTTTTCGTTTGTTCCGGTTTCAAAACTTACATCAATGTTTAATTTGTAAACATTGTATTCTTTCTGATTTTGATTAATAATCAATTCGGTTTCATAAGAATTTTCCTGCTTTTTACAATCCCATTTGTATTCCAGTTTCAATAATCCTTCACCTTTATAAATCCATTGTTTAAAAAACCAACCGAGTTCTTTACCGGACACTTCTTCGCAGACATTTTTAAAATCTTTTATTGATGCATTCTTATATTTATATTTATTAAAATATTCTTTCAATGTTTTAAAAAAGACAGAATCTCCCATTTCATAACGCAGCATATGAAGCACCCAAGCGCCTTTGTTATAAATAGTGTGGCTGAACAGATCTCTTCCGGGATTACCGAGTACTCCTTCAAAATTATCATCATCTAAAAAGGCTCTCATTTTTGCCTGCAAACCTCTGGCTCCTCCATTTTGCTCGAAGTAAAGGGCTTCGCTGTAAGTTGCAAATCCCTCGCTAAGCCAGATATCATCCCAGCTTTTTGGTCCCACTGCATTTCCCCACCAGTGATGTGCAAGTTCGTGTATATAATAATTGGTGTATAATTTTCTTCCGCTGATTAAATTCGTCGATATCCCTGTTATAGTCTGGTGTTCCATTGCTCCGTACTGCCAGGCAAACTCGGCTACTGCATATTTTTCTTTAATGAAAGGATATTTCCCGAACAGATCCGAAAATATTTGGAGCATTTTGGGATGATCTTCCACATCTGTTTTTGCATTTTCATAACTTTCGGGATAAAAATAATAATCTATTTTCATTGTATCGGACTGATAAACAAATTTATCGCTAAAACTTTTATAAGGCGAGGAATAAAGAGAGATAAGATAAGTAGAAATAGGATAATCCGTCTGCCAATAATAAGTTTTCTTATCTTTACTTTTTTCAATTTTTTTTAACACACCGTTTGAAAGAGAAACAAAATTACTGTCATTTGTAATCTGCATACTCATTTTAACCTTGTCGTCTGGTCTGTCGCTGCAAGGAAACCATGTTGAAGAATAAACCGGTTCGCTTAAAGAATAAACAGAGGAAACTTTTCCGCTATCGTCTTTTGCAAAATTAAAAGATGAGAACCCCATCATTAAAGGCTTCCCCGAATATTCTATTATTACTTCAGATGTATCTGATATTTCCTTCTCACACATTATTTTAAGATGATAATCATCGTGCACGTAATCTGTATTTTTCCCGTTTAATTTTAAGTTTTTCACTTTCATATTATCATAAAAATTCAATACAAAAGTGTCAATCGGTTTTTTGGGATAAAAAGTAATTATAATTCTTCCTTTAATTTTTTCTTCATTGTTTAAAAGTTCAACAGAAATATCGTAATAAAGAAAATCAATATTGTATTGCGATGGATGAATATAGCTGTCTGAAGCAGTTATTCTGTAAGTCTGTTCATTTAAATATGCTTTAATAATATTTATATCCAAATTATAGTAATGAAAAATGAAAATGATTGTTATTATTGAAAAAAAAACCAATATTGCAGGTAAAGCAATTAAAAATATTATTTTTTTTGATTTGTTTGTCATAATTTTGAAATACTTTAATTTTATATTTGCAACATAATAAATAATTGAATATTTTTTGTAAACAATAAACTTGGGGACAAAATGACATTTACTGGTTCGGAATTACAAAGAGGGACGCTGACTATGATTCTTGCCGGAGGACAAGGAGAAAGACTTTATCCTCTTACAAAAGAAAGAACAAAACCCTCAGTTCCTTTCGGAGGGAAATACAGGATTATCGATTTTGCTCTTTCTAACTGTTTAAATTCTGGTTTAAGAAAAATTTATATCCTTACCCAATACAAATCTGATTCTCTCAATGTTCATCTTTATGAAGCCTGGAATATTTTTAATCCCGATTTAGGTGAATTTATTTATTCCGTCCCTCCTCAGCATAAAATTAATACAAATTGGTATCAAGGTACTGCCGATGCTATCTATCAGAATTTAAATCTTGTGGGTTCAGGAAGCAGCAACAAATGGGTGCTTATGCTTTCGGGTGATCACATTTATAAAATGGACTACTTGAAAATGCTGCAATACCATGTTAAAAAAGATGCCGATCTTACAATTGCAAGCATTTACATTCCTGTTTCACTTGCATCGCGTTTCGGTGTTATAGGGATTGATCAAAATTATAAAGTAACTTCGTTTATTGAAAAACCGGATGAGCCTGCTGAAGCTCCTGATAAACCAGGTTTTTCTTTTGTAAATATGGGTATTTATATTTTTAATGCGGTAGTGTTAAAAGACGTTTTGCAAAATACTGAAAGAGAAAATATACCAAATAAAGATTTCGGAAAAGATATAATTCCATATATGCTAAAACAAGGTTATAATGTTCAGGCTTATCGTTTTGAAGATGAAAATAAAAAAATTGAACCGTATTGGATGGATATTGGAACTATTGATAGTTATTACGCTGCAAGTATGGATTTAATACAACCCTCACCGGAATTTAATCTATACGATCAGCATTGGCCGATTAGAACCCGCCAGTGGCAGTTTCCGCCGGCAAAAACTCTTTCGCACGAAGGAGAAAGAGTTGGACGTGCTTTTAATTCTTTAATAACAGACGGAACAATTATTTCGGGCGGACTTGTTGAAAGATCCATAATCGGTCCTAATGTGAGGGTTAACAGTTATTCTTATATAACAGATTCAATTGTTTTTAATAACTGCAATATCGGCAGGCATTCCAAAATCCGGAGAGCAATAATTGATAAGAATGTTGTTGTTCCTGAAGGCACAGAAATAGGTTTTGATCCTGAAGAAGATAAAAAACGATTTACAGTATCGGAAACTGGAATAGTAGTAATTCCCAAAGCGTATAAATTTAAATAATAAAAAAAATCCTGCCTGAGCGGGATTTTTTTTTATTTATCTATCACTTTTTCAGTGTAATTTGATAAAGGCAGTTCAACAATAAAAGCAGCACCTTTCATTTCTTCGCTTTCCACGTATGTTCTGCCTCCAAGGATTTCAGCATATCGTCTTACAATTGTAAGTCCCAAACCCGTACCTTGGTAAGTTCTTGTAGTGCCCTCACTTGCCTGCCTGAATTCTTCCCATATCAAATCTTGTTTATCTTTTGGAATACCTATGCCTGTGTCCGTAACTTTAAGTTCCAATATATCTTTTTTTTCTTTTATTATAATCTGGGCAGATATTTCAATGCTTCCTTTTTCGGTAAATTTAAGAGAATTATTAACCAAATTATTCAATATTTCGGAAACAAGATTTCCATCTGTGTGCATAACTAATTCATCGAATTTAATATTCTTAAGCAACTTTACATTTTTTCTTGCGGCAGCAACTGAAAACTGTCGATATATATCTTCAATAAGCCTTATCATATCCACTTCACTTTGTAAAGCAGTTTCTTTTTCAAATTCGCTTTTTGTTAGATTTAGTATCTTTGTAAGGGTAGCAAGCATTCTATTAGAAGTGTTCATTATTCCTTCGGCCATTTCTTTGTGCTCAGGATTTTCCAGAGTTTCGTACAGCAGTTCCGAAAAACCCATTATTGCAACAAACGGTGTACGTAATTCGTGACTCATATTTGCAAAGAACAATGATTTTACTCTGTTCATTTCTTCAGCTTTATCGCGTGCAGTTATCAATTCTTCAAGCATTTTTTTCTTTTCGGTTATGTCTTCCTTAACTGCAACAAAATGCGTAATATTATTTTCGTTATCGAAAAGAGGAGAAATAAAAGCATTTT
>Ga0123335_1001562_pt1 | contig 36841 bp, 32 predicted proteins | sample BiotimSIPDNA_2_FD_89707 | JGI IMG/M metagenome (GOLD analysis project Ga0123335, IMG submission 89707) | Anaerobic biogas reactor microbial communites from Washington, USA - Biogas_R2 time_0 SIP DNA | ecosystem: Engineered > Bioreactor > Anaerobic > Unclassified | place: Washington, USA... | reverse complement strand
CATTCGTTGACGTGCATGTGCCTCCTGTGATACCTTCCCCATGCAGAGAGCCTCCTTTGATAGTTTGTTTGGGTTCAAACTCATTCTACCAAAGTCTCTCTGCTTTTCGCTTCCCTCCTGTTACCTATGTATTGTATCTCAACAAATCCATTTCTTTTTTCCCTTATATCCATCCCCATTTTGGCCAATATTGGCATCCCTCCCTCTCCGTGTGGTATACTCTTTACAGCGATCATACAAAAAGGGGGAATGTCCTATGATACAAGTAATCCACGGCAAGAAAGGCTCCGGGAAGACCAAGCGAATCATCGATATGGCCAACGACGCGATTAAGGATCCCCACGGCGATATCGTTTTTGTGGATGATGACAACCGATACATGTTCGACCTGCGCCACGAAATCCGTTTCGTCAACGCTGGGGAGTACGGCATGGTGGGGCCGGAAATGTTCTACGGATTCCTCTGTGGGATGCTGGCGCAGAACTTTGATGTAACCACCGTCTTTATTGACGCGTTCCTAAAGCTGGTAAATGTAAAACCTGATGAGACGGAATGGTTCTTCAACAAGCTGGAGAGCCTGGGCGAAAAGCGGAACATTCACTTTGTCCTTTCGGTAAGCTGTGACGACTCGGAAGCGCCTGAGTACATCAGGAAGCACTTCATATAATAGACGTATGAAATGGAGATGTAAGGTCTGCGGCTACATCCACGAGGGAGATACGCCGCCAGCCATATGCCCTGTATGCAAGGTCGACAGCAGCAAGTTTGAACTGGTGGAAGAAAAGCCTGCCACCAAGGCCGCGGGAAAACCCGCGGTTTCCAGCACCAAATGGATCTGCAAAGTCTGTGGCTACATCCACGAAGGAGACAGCCCGCCCGATATCTGCCCGGTATGTAAACTGGACAAAACCCACTTTGAGCGCCTGGAGAACCAGCGTGTCTATGCTGATACGCACCGTTTGGGCGTAGCCCGCGGCGTTAACAGTCGTGTTCACGCTGGCCTAAGGGATTTATTTCGGAACGCGTGCCTTTCCGCGGGTCAGGCTTTGGCTATGGCCCGGGCAGCGGACCGGGAAGGTTATCCAGAAGCGGCAGAAGCCCTGCGCCGGTCTGCCGCAGAAAAATCAACGCATACCGCCCGATTGGCTGAGTTGCTGGGTGAAGGGATTACGCCTGAAACTGCGGAAAATCTGCGCCTGCGTGCGGATGATGAACTTGCTGGCTGCCGTGAAGCAAAAGACCTGGCAAATGCTGCCGGCACCTTGGGCCTTGATGAAATCCACGCTGTACTGCTCGAAATCGCCAAAGACCGGGCGCGGCATAGCCGCGCGTTGGAAGGGTTGCTAAATCGGCTGTTTCAATAGTGTATGGGTTTTGCTCAACGGGGGAGGGCGCTTTGAGGGTCCCCTCCCTTTTAGAATTCACCCGCTTATATCCTTGCTTCAAAGTTTCTTAAGGGAGATTGAACATGGCTTCACGGCAACCGAACCAACTCTGTTTCCTTTGCCCGCGAATGTGCGGCGTTTTCCGGGAAACGCGTACCGGTGAGGGATTCTGCCGTATGGGCACGTTGCCGGTGGTGGCACGGGCCGCGCTTCATCACTGGGAGGAACCTTGCGTATCGGGCTCTCGGGGCACGGGGGCTGTTTTTTTCTCCGGCTGTACCCTTGGCTGCAGCCATTGCCAGAACACACCCATCAGCCAGGATCGGTTTGGAAAAATGCTCTCTGTCCGGGAGTTAGCTGATGTTTTCAAGCATCTGGTCGAGGAAGAGGGCGCCCAAACCCTGTCACTCATCACCCCCAGCCATTTTGTTCCGGCCATCATCAAAGCACTGAACGCTTACCGGCCGCAGGTACCCGTAGTTTACAACTGCGGCGGCTACGAGCGAGTGGAGACCATCGGACTGCTTGAAGGACTGGTGGATGTGTATTTGCCGGATTTCAAGCACGCTTCCTCCCGCCTGTCGGCGCTCATGGCTCACGCGCCGGATTATGCGGAAGCGGCCATACCAGCCATCCAGGAAATGTGCAGGCAGACAGGACCTGTGATATTTGATGACCTGGGCATTATGGTCCGGGGCACCCTTATCAGGCATCTGGTGCTGCCCGGCTGCACCGGGGACAGCCTTAAGGTGCTGGACACCATCAAGCGTCATTTCCCTGCGGGAACCTGGGTATCCCTGATGGGCCAATACACACCGCAGGCAGGTTGCGCCATTCCTGGCCTTGACAGGAGGATCACCCCCCGCGAATACCACCGTGTGCTTAATCACCTTAATGATCTGGAGCTGCCCGGATACCGCCAGGGTCTGTCATCGGCTGAAGCCGGTTACACGCCGGAGTTTGACCTGACAGGACTGGGAACAGGGGCGGTCTAAAAGGGGTTCAACTATGGCTTGTTGAAACAGCTTGTGCGACAATACCCGGCGCATGCCCGTTTACACGGCCATACACCGGGTACATCTAAATGGCGTATCCAACCGGATCTTTTTCCACAATATATTGTGGAGTTGAAAGGAAACCACATGGAGATAATGACTGACATCCCTCGATTTATCCTTAAGCGCAGCGGACAAACGGAAGCCTATGATAACCGAAAAATCCGTGAGGCTATCCGAAAAGCCTTTCAGGCTACCAATACGGCTGTATCTGAGGAACGGCTGAACGAATTTGTCAATCAGGCCGAAAGGCAAATCATCCAACACCTTGATCCCGATCAGGTCTTCAGCGTGGAATATGTGCAGGACCGGGTGGAACAAGCCCTGATGAAAGCGGACTGCTTCTCCCAGGCCAAAGCCTACATTCTTTACAGGGAGAACCGACGGATTCTCCGCGGGGAGCGGCAGCGGCTGCTGGACTTCTTTCCGGATCTGCCGGGGTTCGGGGATACCCTGGCCAGTATCGCTCGGGATTTCCCGGCCGATCCATATTCCCTTGGTGCCCTCATACGCAAGTTCCAATCCCTGTTTAAGGAAAACCTACCGCTCGGTGAGCGTATGGCGCTTTTAACCCGTGCAGCTCTTGAACTGACTGATAAAGAGGCCGCGCGGTGGGAAATGGTTGCCGGCAGGCTGCATAGCTGCTTCTACCATGCCCAGCTCAAGGAGCGTACCCACGGGCTTGGTTTGGCCGGCTATGTGGAGAAGATGCATTATCTGGACCGGGAGGGCCTTCTGGCCCGGATGATGCTGAAGACTTATTCGGACGCAGACCTCAGGGAGGCAGAAACCTTTATGGATCCTTCCCGGGACCACCTGTTGCCTTGGTCGGGGCTTGATTTGCTGATCCGCCGTTATGTCATCCACGACCGTAAGCACCAGCCTCTGGAGAGCATCCAGGAGATGTATCTGAACATCGCCCTGTACCTGGCGATCCCTGAAAAGCCATCGCGCCGTCTGGCTTGGGCCAAACGATTTTATGACATGTTGAGCCAACTGCTGGTGACCATGGCTACCCCCACCCTCAGCAATGCACGCAAGCCTTATCATCAATTAAGCTCCTGCTTCATTGATACTGTGCCGGATGACTTGCAGGGGATCTATCACAGTATCGCCAACTTCGCCAATGTGTCCAAGTTTGGCGGCGGGATGGGTCTGTATTTTGGCAAAGTGCGGGCGCACGGCTCTGATATCCGGGGCTTTGAGGGGGCTGCCGGCGGGGTCATCCGCTGGATACGTCTGGCAAATGACACCGCCGTGGCGGTGGACCAGCTGGGTGTGCGCCAGGGCGCCGTGGCGGTCTACCTGGACTTGTGGCACCGCGACTTGCCGGAATTTCTCCAGCTGCGCACCAACAACGGCGATGACCGCATGAAAGCCCATGATGTCTTTCCCGCCGTGTGCATACCGGATTACTTCTGGCAGCAGGCGAAGGACAACATGGACGGCAACTGGCATCTTTTTGATCCCCACGAGATATTGCTGAAGAAGGGTTGGGCGCTGGAAGATAGCTTTGGCGAAGAATGGGCAGAGAAGTACCTGGAATGCGTCGCAGACTTAAGCCTCAGCCGCCGGGTAATCGCAGTGAAAGATGTGGTGCGCCTGGTTATCAAATCCGCTGTGGAGACGGGGACGCCGTTTGTTTTTAACCGTGACCTGGTCAACCGGATGAATCCCAACTCACATCAGGGCGTCATATACTCCAGCAACCTGTGCACGGAAATTGCCCAAAACATGAGCGCGGTGGAAGGCTTGGAGCAACGGGTGGAAACGATCGGCGGGGAAACAGTGGTGGTCACCGTGACCAAGCCCGGCGACTATGTGGTCTGCAACCTGGCCAGCCTCAACCTTGGACGCATTCAGGTAGAGAACAAGCAGGAACTTGAAGGCCTCGTGATCGCTGCCGTCAGAGCGCTTGACAATGTGATTGATTTGAACTACTACCCCGTGCCCTATGCCCAAATCAACAACAAACGCTATCGCCCAATTGGCCTTGGCGTCAGCGGCTATCACCATATGCTGGCCAAACGCTTCATCGATTGGGAGACGGAAGAACATCTTCGTTTCGCTGATGAGGTTTTTGAGGACATCAACTACTACGCCATCGGTGCCAGCCTTGCCCTCGCAAGGGAAAAAGGCGCCTACCCCCTCTTCCCCGGCAGCGACTGGCAGACCGGAGATTACTTTGACAAGCGGGATTATGGCAGTGAGCGTTGGCAGGCGCTCAAGAACGAAGTAACCCAGGACGGCCTGCGCAACGGCTACCTTCTGGCCGTTGCCCCCACCTCCAGCATTTCCATCATCGCCGGCACCACCGCGGGCACCGACCCCATCATGAGCCGCTTTTACTATGATGAAAAGAAAAACGGCCTCATCCCCCGGGCCGCGCCCGACCTGGATGCCGACACCTATTGGTATTACAAGCCCGCCCACCAGATTGACCAGCACTGGTCCATCCGCGCCTGCGGCGTCCGCCAGCGCCACATCGACCAGGCCCAGAGTATGAACCTCTACATCACCAACGATTACAGCTTCCGGCAGGTCCTGGACTTATATATCAGCGCTTGGGAGGAGGGCGTAAAAACCGTCTACTACATCCGCTCCAAATCCCTTGAAGTGGAAGCGTGTGAGAGTTGTTCCACCTGATGACAGTAATAAACAGGCTTACAAAAGGGGAGGCACCTGATGCACAGGTCCTCCCCAAGCCATTTGCACGTTTGATCAGTCTTTCATCCGGTCCGTAAATGTCTTTATATCCGCCTCAGCCACCCACTGATCGCCTGTTTCAACAAAGGCCGCGTCCTGCTTGGCAGTAAGCAGTTTTTCGTGGATGCTCTCCCGCACCGTGTCAAGGGCCACGGAACCTTCAGGGATGTCAGCGGCGTACTGCACGATATAGTAGCCATAGATGCCCTGGCTGGGCTCGGCCACATCCCCAATGTTCTCAAGGGCCATAGCGGGCTTCATGAAGGCCTCGTCAAAGCCGGTGAAATCCTTGAACACCGCATAGCCCTGGGCGGGCTGGCCAGCGTCATCATTGTATTCGTCGATCAGGGCATCGAAATCGGCCCCCTCCGCCACTGCCTTGGCATAGGCTTCGTTGGCCCGGGGCAGGATGGCCGCGTAGGCTGCGGCCTCGCGGGCTGTAAGCTCCGCCTTTTTGGCATCATAGTTGGCTTGGGCCTCGTTCAGGGTGTTTTCCAGGTCGAGAAGCGATGGTCTGGAGGTCTCAGCATCTGTTGCTTCCTGTACATCCTCAGCGCCAAAAGCATCCACTGCGGCCTGGGCTTCATCCAACGCCTCCTGAAGGGGAGCCATCTCAGCTTTGAGGGCGCTGATGGCGTCCTGATCATCCTGGTCAAGTTTAACCAGGATTTGCTTGATGAACCGGTAGCCGGCAGGAGCATAGTACACGGTCTGCCCTCCGTTGACTGCGTTACCATAAGCGGAAAGATCGCTTTCATAGCTGGCCTTGGCATTCTCGACATTCTGGTCAAAGTCCGCCTGGATCTCTTCATCGCTGACCGTCAACTGCCGGGTGGCATATTCCTTCAGCTTTTCATAAAGCTTGCTGTTTCGCTCGGTCTCCACAATGTCATCCATCGTGATGTTCAACTCAGCCGCCTTGCCCCTGAGGGCTGTGTCCAGTTCTTCATCAGAAAGTTTTGTTTCCGGGAAAAATTCGTCCTTGATTTGGGCAAGAAGATCCTTGAACCGCCCATCTGCAGCGGCCTGAATCTCCGCTTCTTCTGAACCCGTAAAGGCATCCAAACCCAGCTCCTTGCCCTTTTGGCGCATGACCAGGTCCCGGGCCACGGCGGCAGCCGTGTCCTCAAGCACTGCGTCCGCATCCACGCTGATCTGCTGAACCATCCCATACTGCTGATACAGCTGCTGCATGGCATATTCCTGGTTGTAGGCGTTGTTGTAATACTGGGTGAAGCGGTCCTTCAACACCTCCTCGCCATTGACGGACACGATCACCTGCCGGGCGTCCACCTCCGGGTCCTTGACGATCAGGTTGCAGGCGGAAAGCGAAAGCACTATCGCCATCAGCAGGGAGACGGTCAGAATTTTCCTGGAAACTGCCTTGTTCTTCATCGGGCACACTCCGTTTTCATGTTTAATCGCAAACGCATACTGGTTATTATAGCCTGCTTGCGCTGCGGGGGCAAGGATTTGGGTTAATCTTGCAACCCCGCCCGGCCCACAGACATCTCTATCGCTTGGGCACCACCTCACCGGAGACTTTCAGGATGCTGTCAGCGGGGATGATGCCACGGGCACAGGTTGTGGGATATACCGCGCTGCGGCGACCCACCACTGTGCCGGGATTCAGCACGGCATTGCAGCCGATCTCCACCTCGTCCCCCAAAAGCGCCCCAACCTTTTTGCGACCGGTGGGGTAGAGGTCCCCGTGCGGGGCCTTCACTACCACCAGGGTTTTATCGCTTTTAACATTGGAGGTGATGGAACCTGCCCCCATATGTGCCTTGTACCCCAGGATTGAGTCCCCCACATAGTTATAGTGGGGCACCTGCACACCGTCAAATAGAATCACATTTTTCAACTCCGTGGAGTTTCCCACCACACAGCCCTCCCCCACCAGGGCACTGCCCCGGATGAACGCGCAGTGGCGCACTTCGGTCCTGGGACCGATGATGGCGGGGCCGCCCATGTGGGCAGAAGGAGATATGACCGCATCCCGCGAGACCCAGACATCCTCGCGGATTTGTTCGTACTTCTCCGGGTCAAGCCCAGCGCCCAGGGCCAGGATGATGTCGCTGATGCCTCCCAGTGCCTCCCAGGGATAGGTGAACTGCTTGAGCCATTCCCCGGCCAGTGAACGGCTCAGCTCAAACAAATCAACCGTCTTAATCATGGGCAGCCTCCGCTAAATGTCCCCGGGACGCGATAACCGCCACGATGCTTTCCACCGCCAGATGACAGGCCTCCTGCGTGGGAGCCTCAGCCATCACACGCAGCAGGGGCTCTGTGCCGCTTTTCCTGAGCAGCACCCGGCCTGAGCCATGCAGCCCCTCCTCCGCCTTTTTGGCCGCTTCCAGCACTTGGGGGTCCTCAAGCGCTGAGTCCTTGTCCCTGACCAACACATTTTTCAACACCTGGGGGTAGATGGTCATCGGCTCCGCCAGTTTGGACAGGGGTGACTTCTGGGTGATCATGGCCTGCATCAGCTTGATGGCTGTCAGCACGCCGTCTCCTGTGTTGGCGTATTTGCCAAAGATAATGTGGCCGGATTGCTCTCCGCCCAACATATGGCCATTCTCCTTCATGCACTCAAACACATAGCGGTCGCCCACAGCCGTCTGCTTATAGGCAATATCCAGCTCTTCCAGCGCCTTATAAAGCCCCAGGTTGGACATGATGGTAGTAACCACGGTATTGTCCGTCAGATTGCCCCGCTCTTTCATGAAGCGGGCGTAGATGTAGAGGATCAAATCCCCGTCAACCAGTTTGCCTTTCTCATCCACCGCCAGGCAGCGGTCCGCGTCGCCATCAAAGGCAAAGCCCACATCCAGTTCCTTTTCCACCACCAGTTTCTGCAGATGCTGGATATGGGTGCTGCCGCAATCCAGGTTGATGTTCAGGCCGTTGGGTTGGTTGTTGATGACAAAGGTCTTTGCGCCCAGGGCGTCAAATACGCTCTTGGCAATCATCCAAGTACTGCCATTGGCGCAGTCCAGACCTACCTTGTACCCCTGGTAGGAGTTGCGCGCCATGGACATCAGGTAACCGATGTATTGGTTGCGCCCACCATAATAGTCGATTGTTTTCCCAATGTGCTCCCTGGTGGAGTAGGGGATATCGCCTGACTCGCCGTCAAGGAAACGCTCCAGCTCCTCCAGGAAGACGTCATCCATCTTCTCCCCGTTGCCGTTCATGATCTTGATGCCGTTGTCATAAAACGGGTTGTGGCTGGCGGAGATCATCACCCCGCAGTCAAACTGCTCGCTGCGTGTGATGAATGAAACGCTGGGTGTGGTGGTGACATGCAGCAGGTAAGCGTCCCCGCCTGATGCGGTAATGCCCGCAGCCAGCGCATCCTCCAGCATATAGCTGGACAGGCGGGTATCTTTCCCGATGACGATCCGGGCTTTGTGATCCTTGTTGAAGGCATAGCCCAGGAAACGGCCAATTCTGACGGCGTGATCCACCGTCAGCCCCACATTCGCCTCGCCCCGAAAACCGTCGGTGCCAAAATATTTCCCCATTGAATCACTTCCTTTCCCGCGCAGTATACCCAACAGCGGGGCGCACTTCAAGCACTTTACTTTTGTGCACGCAAACAGTATCATGGCCCAGAACCCATTGCCTGGAGGAGACGGATGAAAAGCACCATGAAGCTGGCCCTATCCGCGATGTTTATCGCGGTGATGCTGGTCTTGGGCTATATCGAAAGCCTCTTCTCCCTGGGTCCGGTTCCGGGAATCAAGGTTGGCCTGTCAAACGGCGTTCTGCTCCTGAGCCTGTACTGGCTGGGCGTTCCCACCTCAGTGATGCTGATGTTGGGTAAGGTGCTGCTGTCAGGCATCCTCTTTGGCAATCCCATGGCTATTCAGTACAGCCTGGCCGGCGGAATTCTCAGCATGACCGGAATGATTCTGGCGGTCTATGCGATAAGGGGCATCAGTCCCATTGGCGCCGGGATTCTGGGTGGCGTGCTGCACAATGTGGGCCAGGTGGCATTGGCCATGATTGTACTGGAAACGTTTGGCCTTCTTTATTATATGGCAATCCTGGTGGTGGTGGGCGCCGTTATGGGCGCTGTCACCGGCTCCGTGGCTGGAACGCTCATGCGCCTATTGCCCCACGAGCGCCGGGCCGTCCTGGGCCTGGATCAGGCAAAAACACGGGCTGAAAAGCGCCTGGAGCAGCAGGCAAAATAGCAGCCCCGGAAGGAACACCTGCCTTCCAGGGCTTTTTTCACTCAGGTCAGTTCAATCCCCCGGTTTTGCATCAATTTAACCAAAGGAACGCCCAAAAGGTAGCACACGGCTGCCTGGCCGGCGCCAACTGTTAGAAAGCTTATGAAGGGGTGAAGGCCGCTGGTATACCAAAGTACCAGGCTGATAACCACGGCGTTTGTCACCACGGGCATCAGCGCCGCCAGCCAGATCCTATCGCGAAAGCGCCGGGTGAGGATAGCCGCCAGGAGGCTGGCCAGGGAGCCGAAGACAGCGTCAATCACGCTTCCGCCGAAGATGTTGCTGATGAAACAGCCCACAAACAACCCCGGAATGCCGGCCGGGGAAATGACTGGCAGCAGGGTGAGCGCTTCTGATATGCGAAACTGAATCTGCCCATAGCTGATCGGGGCAAACAGAAGGGTGAGCGCCACATAAAGCGCCGCGATGATGCCAGAGAAGGCCAGAACGCGGCTGTTAAGCCAGGGAGGCAAGGTTTTCATTTTACACCTCGTATATTATCGCCTTGGCAGCGCGAAACGCCGCGTGGCTCAATCCAATTATATAAAGGGCGGGAGTTGTTGTCGACTTTCTGCGCCTCTCCTCTTCGATCTGCATCAAGCCGATGCATTTGCACCTGCAGCAATTCGACTGATGGCGCTTGGGATTGTTTTACAAACTAACATCTGATTGTATGATTGGCTTTTGTCAGGCTCATTTCATTATCTTTCCGGCACTTCCCAATAACATAATATGAATTTCATTGCGAAATGGAGAGGAAGCACAAGATGTCTATGGCTGTAAGGCGGAAAAGCGTGCTCTTGCTGGCGGTTCTGGCTTTGACTGGATCCTTGCTTCCAGCACAGGCTTACTTCGACCATTTCAGGAACACCTGTTCGCCATTGATGATCTCGCTGGCGGGAATGTAAGCGCCCTAATGGCGGACAAGCAGCAGCGGCTGATGGCTGCAGCAACTGTATCTGTTGGAGCCGTCAATAACATCGGCAAAGTTTATTCAACATAAGAAGATTCCGATCCAGGCACAAAGGTATATCTGGCTTCATCTCCAGCAAATCCTTTCATTTTCAGCATGTATCTTTTTGCTCCAGGTTTTACGTGGGTTTTTTCATGTAATACCGCTTTTGGGCAAATCGCTGCAGGACCTATGAATTACATAATCGTTCCTGAAGCCGCCGAAATGGTTATGTCCTCGCTGCAATCAGGCGGCAGTATTGCAGACTATTGCCAGGTCAGCTTTACGGATATCCGGCGGATTGTATTGAAAGTTCCCGAAAATCCGCCCAGAAGCTATACCCCTGCCAGCCTTAACCAGCGTAGGTCAGCCCGTTCCGGCCCCAGAACACGGAAATCATGCCGGTCGAATCGGTCACCACCGGCGTCCCCTGGGGCATGGTGGAATTCGACTGGAATGGGCAGAAGTACCAAGCCTACACTGGCATGAAGCGCATAAACACCTACGGGCCTGTTGCCCAAGGTACGCAGCCGTATGATGAGGTCACCCTGTCTCAGACAACCCCCGTCTTTTGCGGCCCGGGCTATGACTACGCGCTGCGCAAGGACGCCGTTCGCACGGGCACGCTGCTGAGAGCATACGGCATTGAAAACGGCTTTCGGCATGTGTGATTACAGGAGCGGAAATCAGTGGGTCAGGGCATATTTCCCGGTAATCTGAATCGGTATGCTGATAAAGGGGGCTGGCACCATCATAGGTGCCAGCCCTCCGAATCATTCATTTCTGGTTACTTCAGATGCCAGATCCTGTCGTTATACTCGGCGATGGTGCGGTCAGTGGAGAAGAATCCCGACATGGCGGTATTGGTTATGGCCATGCGCAGCCATTTCTCCTGGTCGGCATAGTCCCGGTCCACTTCCTGCTGGGTCGTGGCATAGGCGCCAAAGTCCTTGAGCACAAAGTAGTTATCCGGATGGCTGCCGCCCGCGCCAAAGAGCAGGTCATGGTAGAGCGTCTGCAGCAGCGCTGGGTTGTCCGGGAAGAGGGTGCCGTCAATCATTTGCGTCATCGCCTTCCTGATCTCCACATTCTGCTCAAATATCTGCACCGGTGAGTAGGTCCCTTCCTTATAGAGCGCGGCCACCTCCTCGGCTTTCATGCCAAAGATATAGATATTGTCCTTGCCAACAGATTCAGAGATTTCAACATTTGCCCCATCAAGGGTACCAATAGTCACGGCACCGTTCATCATCAGTTTCATGTTGCCGGTGCCGGAAGCCTCCTTGCCAGCGGTGGAAATCTGCTCGCTCAAGTCCGCCGCGGGTATGAGCGACTCTGCGGCAGAGACATTCCAGTTCTCCACAAACAGCACCCGCAGCATCTTTTTTGCCCTGGGGGTGCGGTCAATCAGCCGGGAGAGCGCCAGGATATACCGGATGATGATTTTAGCCTTCGCATAGCCCCGGCTGGCCTTGGCGCCAAAAACAAACAGTCGCGGGGGCATCTGGAAGTTGGGGTCATCCATGATCCGGTTGTAGAGCACATGGATGTGCAGGGCATTAAGCAGCTGCCGCTTGTACTCATGCAAGCGCTTCACCTGTACATCAAACATGAACCCGGGGTCCGCACTCATCTCCTGGCGGTGGGTTAGGAACTCACTGAAGACCTCCTTATTCTGCCGCTTGATGGCTGCATACCGCTCCCGAAAAGCGGCGTCATCCTTAAAGGGAAGCAGTTCCCTCAGTCGCTCCGGCTCCTTGATCCAGCTTTCGCCAATAGACTCGGTTATCAGCGCCGCGAGGCGGGGATTGCAGGCCATCAGCCACCTGCGGTGGGTAACACCGTTGGTGACAAAAGTAAACTTGCCCCCCATGATTCTGCCATAGTCAGAAAAGGTATCTCTTCTTATGATCTCCCCATGAAGGCGGCTGACGCCGTTGACGGAATAACTCTGGGACACGCAGAGATTGGCCATGTGCACCGTGTCATACGCCAGAATTGACATCCGGGCGATGCGGTCCCATTCACCAGGATAGTGGTTCCACAGCTTTTCCCCCAGCCTTCGGTTCATTTCCTCCAGAATCATGTAGATGCGGGGCAGGTGACGCTTGACCAGATCCTGCGGCCAGCGCTCCAGGGCTTCGGCCATAATGGTATGGTTGGTATAGGCCATGCAGCGGTTGGTGATCGCCTGCGCCTCATCCCAGCCCAAGCCGTATTCGTCCATAAGCAGACGCATCATCTCCGGGATCACCAGGCCCGGGTGGGTGTCATTGATATGGAAGACCACCTTGTCTGGCAGAATGCGAAAGTCATGGCCATACTGGCGCATAAACACCTTCAGCGCGTATTGCAGGGTGGCGCTGACCAGGAAATAATGCTGGGAGAGCCTGAGCGTCTTGCCCTCGTAATGGTTGTCTTCCGGATAGAGGACCTTGGAAATCACATCGGCCAGGTCGTTTTCCTTGGTGGCGTTGATGTAATCTCCGCTGGAAAAGGCACCCAGGTCCAGCCCGCGCTTGCTGCGGGCCCGCCAGGTGCGCAGGGTGTTGACCCGGCCGTTCCCATGGCCGACCGCTGGCATATCATAGGGTACAGCTTCCACCACCCGTGGATCCGCCAGGGTAAAGGTGGCACGTCCGTTTCGGATTTCAGTGGCCACGGTCCCCTCAAAGCAGACATCAAAGACATTTTCCATATCCGCTACTTCCCAGACATTGCCGTTCTCCAGCCAATCGTCAGGCAACTCCACTTGCTGGCCGCCGGTCAGTTTCTGGCGAAAGAGCCCGTATTCATAGCGGATGGTTGAACCCATCGCCGGCATATCCAGTGTGGCCAGCGAATCCATAAAGCAGGCGGCCAGGCGCCCCAGACCGCCATTGCCAAGACCCGGCTCCGGCTCCTCATAAAAAATGTCCTTCCAGGACAACTCAAGTTCCGTCAGCGCCCTGGTATAATTTTCCGTGCACAACAGGTTCAGGGCGTTATTGAACAGCATCCTTCCCAGGAGGAACTCAATGGAGATATAGTAAAGCCTTTTCCCGCCGACTTTTTCATCCGTCTCACGGGAATCCACCCATTGCTGCATGATCTGGTCCCGGAGCGTGGATGCCACAGCATAGTAAACCTGGTGTGCGCTGGCCTCCTTCAATGTTTTCCCGTTGTAACGCTGGAGTTTTCCGAGAATGGACTGCTTGATCTGGTCTTTCGTGTAAGTGCAGGCTTGCATAGATCCTCCTTCAGGGTAATCCCAGCGCATTATATCATAGGCAAAATGCCCCCGCAAACATGCCCGGCGGGATGGACAGGATATGGTATAATTCCGCCTGAGGAGGGTGGAATATGCTGACCATTTTGAGCGGGCGCGCGGGCAGCCTGTGGCAGCCCGTGGCACATAAAATTGCAGAGGCGTATTCTCAGGGCGGTGAGGTCGTACTCCTGGTCCCGGAGCAGTATACATTATCCGCCGAGCGGGATATGCTGGATCTGCTTCAGGTGCCCGGCTTTTTCCGGCTTCATGTGCTCTCCCCATCCCGCTTTATAAGCCGGGTGGCTGACCGCCTGGGCCAGGGCGAGGGAGCCCGGATTGATGAACGCGGAAAACTGATGACTATTGCCCGCGGCGCCAGGCGGATAAAGGCGGAGTTGTCTTACTACGGCAGTGTAACCAACAGGCCAGGATTTGCCGGCCAGGTCACTGAGGCGATTACCGAACTGAAAGGGGCTGGCATCACCCCTGAGCAGCTGGCAGCATCACCGGGTGCTGAGGTGCCCGGAAAACTGCGTGACCTGGCGTTGTTATACGCGGAATATGATCGCCTTCTGGCCGGAAAATCCGCCGACAGCGAAGATATCCAGAGGGAGACGCTGGCCCGGTTTGCTGCAAGTGATCTTTATTCAGGCGCCAGCTTCTTTGTATATGGTTTTGACCTGCTGAGCCCTCCTCTGATCCGCCTGATCACCGCCTGGGCCCACCGAGCCGGACACATGCTGGTAGCCCTGGTAAGGGATAAGCCCACGGCGCCCGATGGAGATGCCTTTTCCCCGGTGAACCGAAGCGTCGATCACCTAACCGCAGCGCTGGCGCAAGCCGGGCTGTCCTGGAAGGCTGTCTGGCATACCGACGGGCCGCATCGCCCCGATGACCTGGCCTATTTGGAACGCCATTTTATGCGCCCCAGGCGAATGCCCTGTTTACAGCCGCCAGAGCACATCGGCCTCTATGCCGCCCGCAACCCCTATGCGGAGGTGCGCTGGGTGGCCCAGCGTATCCTCGCGGCGATGCAAAGCGGCACCGCGCCCGGGGATATCGTGGTGGTGCTTGCTAACCCCACTGAATACGGGCGCTTTCTGCCTGGCGTCTTCCGGGACTACCGCATCTCCCACTACCTGGCGGAAAAGGAGCCCATCCTGGGCCACAGCCTGGTGCGCTGCCTGATAAGCGCCCTGGAATGCATCAGGTCCTCCGCCTGGCGGCAGGATGATGTGTTCGATTATATCAAGTCCCCCTTCTCTCCCATAGCCGCTCATGAAGCCTGGGCGCTGGAGAATTATGCCCTGGCCTATGGCATCTATGGGAGTCGGTGGATCCGGCCTTTTTCCCGGGGGGAAGAATCGGAAGCGATGGAAACGCTGCGGATCAAGGCTTTGGATCCAGTGATCAACCTGCGCAGCCGCCTGTCCAAAGCTCGCAGTGCCGCCGACTCCTTAGATGGGGTCATTGCTTTCCTGGATGAAATTGGCGCCTACCAGCAGATGGTAGCGCTGGAGCAAACCTTGTTGGCGGAAGGCATGCCAGATGAAGCAGTACGCACCCGACAGGTGTGGGACAAACTCTGTGGGTTGTTCGATCAAATGGCGGAACTTCTGGGGGATGAGCGCGTTCCCATGAGCCAGTTTCCCGCTCTTTTGTCCACCGGCCTTTCACAGACCGAACTATCCGCGCTGCCGCCCCAAAAACAATGCGTACAAGTCGGCGGGCTGGGGCAACTTATGCCTGGCCATGCCAGGGTGGTCTTCGTCCTGGGCCTCAACAGCGGGGTCATGAACCGGGCGTCTGAGCCCCTGATGACAGATCCCGAGCGCCAGGCGCTGGAGAAGGTTTTCCAGGTATGCATGGATCTCCCGCGGGACGAAAAGGACGCCATAGGGCAACTGGACTTGTGGAAAGCATTGGCCGCTGCCGGAGAGAAGCTGTATTTGAGCTATGCCCTCTCAGACGAGGCAGGCAAGGCGCTGGCACCGCTGAGCCATTTATCACGCATCCGGGGGCTCTTCCCGGGTTTGGCAGAAGAGGGCGGCGCCATGGGCAGCCTCAGGGAAGCTGAGCCTGTGGCTCCCATTCCAGCCATTGATGAACTGGCAGGCCTATGGAGAGAAAGGGATGTTCCCCCTGCCTGGCAGGAGGCCTGGGCCTGGCTGAAAAGCAATGGCGCCTTCAGCCCGCTGGCAGAGGCGATCATGAAAGCAGCCCAGGGAGATTCTCCCCGGAAAAGGCTGTCCCAGAAGGAGGCCAATGAGCTTTTCTCATCGGATACAGTGTCCGTCTCCCGGCTGGAAACCTATGCCGAGTGCCCCTTCAGGCACTTTGTGACTTATGGCCTTAAGCCCCATGAGCGCCTGGTTTGGGCCGTCCAGCCGGCCGACTACGGGAGTTTTTGCCACCAGGCGATGGAGGGTTTTGGGCGACACGCCATGGCGATGCCCGGATGGCCGGATATGACGGATGAACAGGTGCGCGCTGCTGTGGATGCCGCGATGGCGCCACTGACGGAGAACTGGGATCAAACCCCTTTTTCCGACACAGCCAGAAACCGGCACATGTCCGGAAATTACCTGGGAGTTTGCCGGAACATGGCACAGGTGATTACCGAAGCTGCCAAAGCCAGCGCCTTTGCGCCGGTGGGCTTTGAGCTGCGCTTTGGCATGAGCGGCGGCATCCCTCCGGTGGAGCTTCAGCTTGAGGATGGCTCTGTGCTGCGGCTCAAAGGCGTCATTGACCGCGCGGATATGGCGGTGCATGAGGGGCAGCGGTACCTGCGCGTCATCGACTATAAAACCGGGCGCAACCAGCTGGATGCAGCGGAGGTACAGGCGGGCAGCCAGTTGGCGCTGCTGCTTTACCTCTATGCCGCCAAGGGGCAGGGCAGGGACATCAGGCCTGCCGGTGCCTTTTACCAGCTGCTGGACGATCCCCTGGTGCGGGCAGAAAACGCAGACAAAGCGCGCAAGGAGACAATCAGGCGCCTGCGCTTGAGCGGCATTCTGCTCGCAGACAGCGCTGTTATCCGCCTGATGGATGCGGCAGACCCGCCCTACTCCCTGATGAAACTCACCAAAAATGACGGCCTGGTGATGGACAGGGACTTTCTCCTGAGCCCTGAGGGTATGGGCCGGCTCCTTCGCCTGGCGGCGGACACAGCCCGGAGCATCTCCAGCAGAATTTCCTCCGGTGTCATTGACCGGTCCCCCCTGGTCAACAACCGCCGCCGTGCTGCCTGCGCATACTGCCGCTACAAGGACATCTGCCGGCTGGAAAACCTGCACACCGAGCGGGCCAAACGGGTATTGGGGAAGGTGACATTCAGGGAACTGGCGGGGGAACAGGCTCTGCCTTCCATATCACCCTGATTTTCTCCGCTTTCAGACAGATATGCCGGTTCCCCGATACAGTGGCCATATCAAACACACCCTCCAGTTCGATCCGGGCATATTCCGGGGGGTAGTCTTCGGGATAGCGGCGGCCGTCCAGAAAGAACTCTATGCCGATCTCGCAGCATCCGGTGATATCAGCCACCAACAGGAAATGATAGTACAATCCTTCCCTGGCAGGGTCTGGAACGGGAACATAGGTGCCCTGTATCCGGGCGGTTTTGCCCAGGTATTCACCGGGGTCATGCACAATTTCAAACATCCGGGCATACGCCATGGTATCGCTCAGGCGGGACAGGTCCATCTGGATGGCGACGGGCGTGAGGGAAGCGGCTGTTGGCGCTTCCCTCACGGAGCAGCTGGCCAAAACAGCGGCCAAAAACAGAAGGCCTGCCAAGGACAGCACGCGATGCCGCCTCATGCCCTTCTCCTTCCCAGGGCCAGGCCGCCCAGGCTGAAAAGGATGAAACTGGCAATGTAGACCACCACAATGGTAGCGCCCACCGGGGTGCCCAACAGGATAGACAGGGTGATGCCGAGCGCGGCGCAGAACACCGACAGCACCACCGAAGCAACCACAACAGCCTTGAAGCTGCGCAGCACCCGCATAATGCTGAGCGCAGGAAAGATGATCAGCGCGCTGGTCAAAAGCGACCCAACCAGGTCCATCGCCAGCACGACCACCGTGGCCACAATCATGGCCACCAACATATTGTAAAACCGCGTATTCAGCCCTGTAGCCGCAGCAAAGCTTTCATCGAAGGTGATGGCAAAAATGCGGTTATAAAACAGGACAAAAACGGCTACCACCAGCAGGGACAGCCCCACACTCAGCCATACTTTGGTGGGCGTGAGGGTGAGGATGGAAGTGGAGCCAAACAGCGTCGTGCACACATCTCCTGAGATGTTTGAAGAAGCAGGAGACAGATTGATCAGAAGATAGCCGATCGCCATGGCGGAAACAGACATCATGGCAATCGCCGCGTCTCCCTTGATTTTGGTATGCTGGCCGTTCCACAGCAGCACCACGGCGCTTGCCATGGTCAGCGGCAGCACCAGCACGGTTTGGTTGGTTAGCCTTAGCGCCGTGGCCACGCCCATGGCCCCGAAAGCCACATGGGCCAGGCCATCCCCTATGTGGGAATAGCGCTTGAGCACCAACACAACCCCCAGAAGGCTGGCGCATAACGCGACCAACACTCCCACAATCAGCGCATAACGCACAAAGGGAAAGGTGAAGTAGTGGCTGAGGGTCCCAAATATCCCATTCATGCCTCCATCCCCTTTCGGCTCAGGTAAGCCCGGCCAATGTCAGACCGTTCATAGTCCCTGGCAGTTCCCCAGAACAGGGATGTATTGCCCAGGTGAAGAATGTGAGAAGCATCCCGCAAGGCTGCCTGGGTGTCATGGGAGACCATGATGATGGAGAGCCCCGACCGATTCAAATCCTTGATGAGGCTGTACATTTCATCGGTAATCTGAGGATCAAGGCCCGAGGCCGGTTCATCCAGCACCAGCATCCGGTCGGTAGCGCCAAGTGCCCTGGCCAAAAGCACACGGTGCTGTTGGCCACCTGAAAGTTCAGCAAAGCAACGTCTGGCCAGGCTATCCACCTGCAGCCGGCGCATGTTTTCCTGAGCCTGTTTTCGCTGGGCATGGCTGAAAAAGGGGCGGCGGCCTATGCGGTTCAGGCTGCCGCTTATCACAATTTCCCAAACAGAAGCAGGGAAATCACGCTGCGCGGCGGTCTGCTGGGGAAGGTAGCCGATGCCTGCGCGGCTTAGCCCCTCCCCCAGAATTACCTTTCCCGCCATAGGGACTTTCAGATTGAGGATGGCTTTGATCAGCGTGCTTTTGCCGGAACCGTTTTCTCCCAGGATGCACACATAATCCCCCGCGTCAACCTCGAAACTCACGCCAGTCGATACAATTCTCCCCTCATAGCCCAGGGTAAGGCGGTCACAGATAAGTTGTGGCATTGGGCATTCCTTTCCGCACTCAGTTCAGGGCGGCTATCAGGGCCTGAAGGTTTTCCTTCATGATTCCCAGGTAGCTGGCGCCTTGTGCCAGGGCAGCCTGGTCCACCGACTGCATGGAATTAAACACGATCATCGTCTGGCCTTTTGTTTCTGTGTTGTCAATGACGGTGCTGGCCAGAGCCTTGTCAGCGCCCTCCAGCACAAGCACATGCTTCAGCTCCAGCTCATCCACCTTTCCCGAAAGAAAGGTGATGGTATCAAAACTGGCTTCGGTTTCGGCCGAACAGCCCGCAAAGGCGGCAAAATACAGGAGACCATAGTCATCCATCATGTAACGGAAGGGGAATCGATCGGCAAACAGCAGCGTTTTTTGTGCTGCCTTGTCCGCTGCTGACTGGAACTCGCTGTCCAGCGCTTGAAGTTCCCGGATGTAAGCAGCAGCGTTTGTCTGGTAGACTGCGGCATAGTCTGGATCCAGCTGGCTCAGGCGGTCGGCCAGCAGTTGTGACAGGACCTGGGCATTGCGCAAGGACAGCCAGATATGCTCATCATCATGATCATGGATATGTGCCGTGTTTTCATGTTCGTGGTCATGTTCATGTTCGTTGTCAGGGCCTTCATCATTGTGGGCTCGGGTGGTATCCTGCATGCCCTCAATAGAGACATCTTTCTTGACGGCATCCCCCAAAGCCTTAATCAGGTTGACCGCCACAATGTCCTTATTCACGGCCTGTGAAACCGCGTTTTCCACCCAATTGTCGGAAATGCCTCCAATGTAGACGAACAGTTCAGCAGAGGACACCTTCATGATATCCCGGGCTGAGGGCTGGAAATTGTGCAGGTCAACGCCGGAATCCTGAAGCAGGGTGAGCTCCACCTCATCAAGCCTCTCACCCAGGATATTGCGCAACCAGTCATACTGGGGGAATACCGAGGCCACAATGCGCAGTTTACGGTCTTCGGCCGCCTGCCCGGGCTGTGCGAGCCCCAGCAACAGCACCAGTGTCAGCAACATTATCCGTGCCGTTTTTTTCGCACCAAACATTATGAATTAACCTCCCGTATTTGTTCCTGGTGTCATCGCTTGCAGCCAAAGGCCTGCGGGAGGCCTCAACTGGTGAAAGTGGTCCTCCGTATCCCCGGGGTGGCTTCCAGGCGTAAAGCAAAGGGCAAAGTCCCCAAGGCCAGGACCAAAAGCACGCTTGCAGGGGCAATCCGGCACAGCATGAATGATGGGCATTCATTGCCCGGCACACCGCAAGGCCCCGGGGTCACGGAAAACTTTGATATTTCGGGGTTCCTTGGCCGACATAAAGCAACCGCACCGGCCCAGGTCACACGCAGGCTGCATGCGCCATCAGGTGGTGATTGCCGTTTACGCATTTTCCTCCCTGTCACATCCGCAACAGCGGCCAAACAGCAGTGCTTGCTCTTCGTCCACTATGAAATGCATGTCCCGGCTGATTTCCGTGAGAATCCGGCGGGATCTGCTCTCCTCCATATGGATAAGGCGGCCGCAGACATTGCATTTCAGATGCAGATGCCCCTTCCCCTTGCCGCAGGCCAGCGCCTGGTAGTGATATTGGCGCCCCTCCTCACGCACGAAGCGTTTGATACTTCCCTCCTGGGCCATCTGGGTGAGCAGGCGGTACACCGTGCTGGCAGCGGGCTTCACAGACGCCAGCGGATCAAGCCGCATGCCTTTGGCCACTTCACTTGCAGTGAAGGCCTCATCTTCATGCCGCTGCAAATACCCCAGTAAGGCCCTGCGCTGTGTGGTCTGGTAGGATGCCAAGACAGTTCCCCCTTTAAAATAAAAGAATCATTCTAAGAATGATTCTTAATTTTGGCATCTTATCGCAGTTCGTGGAACTATGCAAGCCCCCTTTTATCAAAGCAGAGGGAGCCAATCGTCCTCCTGCAGGCGCCAATAGCTCCCCCCGTCACGGGCCATGAAACCAATGTCCACCAATTCCCGCCTGATGGTGCAATAATCAGGAAACATCCTCCCGATGCGTACATTGACCTCTTTCTCCTCAAAACGCTTTCCTGGCTCAAAGAGCCGGGCAAACACCCTCAGCACCAGGAGGCGCTTCCTGAATTTTACAGGCAGAGTTTTCAGGCGCCCCTGGGCGAAAAAGGCCCGGAGCACTTTATCTTCCTCCGCTGCCCAATCGCTTTGTATCATAATACGCTCCTATCCCCTTTATTTTTTTACCGCATCCCCTGATAGGCAGCCGCGCCTTGCCGGGAAAAGCCACAGGTCAGAATATGGAAAGGATCGGCCGTAGAAACCCGATTTCCCCAGCGCTGATTAACAGCACCAGGGCCGGGGTGTTTTCCCATGCCAGAGAAAACGCCCATCAGCGCTCAAAAAGCTTTGATGCTTCAGTCAAACACAGTCTCCCAGCGGTCGCTGGCGGCCGCCTCCAGGCACAGGGACAACTGTTCCTTTGTGGTCTTTTCCTCAGCCAGTTCAGGCAGGCTGTCCAGGGCAAAGTAGCCGCTGGCAAGCGTTTCGGCATTAGGTGTAAAAGCACCTGACAAGGCTTCGGCAAGCACAAAGGCCTTCTGGATGCTGTAAGGGGAAGCGCCTGCGTTATTGCGGCCCCGGTCAATGAGCGCGATCAGCCGTTTCGGCCGCACCACCAGCCCCGCTTCCTCCAGCGTTTCTTTCATGGCGTTTTCCTTCACCGTCAGCCCCACATCCGCCCACCCCCCCGGCAGCGCCCATCGGCCGTCTGCTTCCTGCACCAGAAGGATTTTTCCATCCTTCACCACGGCGGTACGTGTATCCAGTTTGGGCGTCTGGTATCCGATCTCGTTGCAAAAAAGACCGCTCACCTTTTCTTCCGGGATCCCGGTGGCGCTGGCCATCATTTCTGCAGCGATCTGACGGATGCGGGCGTAGCGTTCCTGGTCAAACACATTGGAGGTATACGCCTCCCCTGACTGGCCCAGCGCCTGAAGCTCCATGGCCCACCTGAGCCACTGGTTGTTCTTCGCCATAAAACCACCTTTCCGTCTGTTTTACACATTATACCGCAATTTATGAAGCAGCGGCTGCATCCGCGATTATCCATAAAATGCCGATTTTACACCCGCCGGGCAATAAATGTCCCGTTCGGGCTTGAAAGTGAAGAAGAAATGGGGTATATTCAAGCGGAAGTTAGTATGCCCAAGAGGCAAGGAGGACATCCATGAAGATTACATCCATTGTTGGCCGCCAGGTGATTGACAGCCGCGGCTTCCCCACCGTCGAAGCCGAAGTGACGCTTGACTGCGGGCACACCGGGCGGGCTGCCGTGCCCAGCGGCGCATCTACCGGGCAGTTCGAAGCCCACGAGCTGAGGGACGGCGACAAAACCCGCTTTGCCGGCAAGGGCGTTTCCAAAGCCGTGGCTCATGTGAACGGGGAAATTGCCAAAACCCTTACAGGCCAGGAATGGGCCAGCCAGGAGGCACTGGACCGGGCGCTGATCAAACTTGATGGCACGGCCAATAAATCCCGGCTGGGTGCCAACGCCATTTTAGCCGTCAGCCTGGCCTACGCAAAGGCTGAAGCTGCCTGCCATGGCCATTCGCTGTATGCCTGCCTGGGCGGGGAAACCGCCAATGTGCTGCCCGTGCCCATGATGAACATTCTCAACGGCGGCGCCCATGCCGCCAACAACCTGGATGTGCAGGAGTTTATGGTGATGCCCGTTGGCGCCAGGACTTTTGAAGAAGGCCTGCGCTGGGGCGTTGAGGTTTATCAGTCCCTGAAAAAGCTCCTCAGTTCCAAAAAGTTGGCCACAGCCGTAGGTGATGAGGGCGGCTTTGCCCCCAATCTGAAAAGTGAGCGGGAAACCCTGGACCTGATCATGGAAGCCATCCGTCAGGCTGGCTACGAGCCTGGCAAAGACATCGCCCTGGCCATTGACGCTGCCGCCAGTGAGTGGAAAGCCGACAAAGGCTACCACATGCCCAAGACCGGCCTCAACTACACCGTTGACGAGCTGATTGAGTTCTGGGCTGAGCTGGTGGAAGATTACCCCATCGTATCACTGGAAGACGCCCTGGACGAGGAGGACTGGGACGGCTGGGTGAAACTGACCAGGCGCATCGGCGATAAGGTGCAGCTGGTGGGTGACGACCTGTTTGTTACCAATGTGGAGCGCCTGAAGACCGGCATTGAAAAGAAGGCCGGCAACGCCATCCTCATTAAACTCAACCAGATTGGTTCCCTCACGGAAACCCTGGAAACCATCCGTTTGGCGCATGAAAACGGCTACAACACCGTCATCTCCCACCGCTCCGGCGAAACCGAGGACACCACCATTGCCGACCTGGCCGTGGCCGTCAATGCGGGGCAGATCAAAACCGGCGCTCCCGCCAGAAGTGAGCGCGTGGCCAAGTACAACCAACTGATGCGTATCGAGCAGGAACTGGGCAAAAAGGCCAAATACCCCGGGAAAGACGCCTTCAAGCAGTAATCTGCAAAACATGAACGAGGGGACTCCGCTGGGGATCCCCTCGTTTTTTATGCTGTCCGGTCTTTTACCGACCGTCATCATTCAGGAGGGTGAAGGCGATATAGTCACCGGGGAACTTGCCGGTTTTTGCGCGAAATCCCTGCGGATGCCGATGATATCCCCGGTGTGCCAAGGCGCCCCAGCGAGCCCGGACAGGGTTTCCCATCATAGGCTGCCAGTCCCTTTACCCGGCCATTGTAAACCTCATTTTTCACATTATAGGGGAACGCGTTATTAGCGCAGTCAACGCCAGGTACAACCAACATTTTCGCTTCAAAGGCAGGGGCCTTTCCCTTCATGGGTGGCCCTCCCTTTGAACCTATTCATAATCCCCGGCTTTGAGCAAAAAAGACGGGCACTGCCCGTCAATCGCCTGAATGAATGTGTTTTTGTTACAGCAGCGCCAGCAGCACGAAGTTCAGCACAAACAGGAGCGTTGAAACAAAGAGGATGGGATGGACTTCCCTGGCCTTGCCACGCACAGCCTTCACAATGCAATAGAAAACAAATCCGAAGGCAATGCCGTAGGAGATGGAGTAGCACAGCGCCATAAAGATGCCGGAAAAGAAGGCGGGCACGGCGTCTTCCAACTCCGTCCAGTTGATTTCCCTGAAACTGGCAAGCATCATTACGCCCACTATCACCAGCGCGGGCGCCGTGGCCGCAGCCGGAATGGCTGAGATAAAAGCGGAGAGGAAAGCGGAAAGGATAAAGCACAGTGCTACCACCACACTGGTCAGCCCTGTGCGGCCACCCACACCGATGCCGGCAGCGGACTCCACATAGGTGGTGGTGTTGCTGGTGCCAACCACGGCGCCAACGGAAGTGGCGATAGCATCAGCGAAGAGGGCCCGGTCCATCTTGGAGGAAAAGCCGGTGCTTTCCGCCATGTTTTTCTCATCTTCCTTGGAGAAAATACCGCTGCGCCGCCCTGTGCCAATGAAGGTGCCGATGGTGTCAAAGGTGTCCGACAGGCTGAAAGCAAAAATGGTGATCAGCACCAGCGGAAGGCGGCCCAGGTCTGTAAACAGGCTGGGCAGGCCCTGGGCGGTGAAAATAGCGCCAAAGGTAACAGGCAACTGGGACGCTGATTCGGCGAAGCTGATGGTTTCGCCCATTTTGGTGACGCCCATCGGGATGCCAATCAAAGCGGTGATGGCAATGGAAATAAGAATGGCGCCCTTGATCTTCATAACGGACAGGACCACAATCAGCGCCAGGCCAATCAGGAACACCCAAAGGGTGGGCGTGTTCAGGTGCGGGATGGACGGAACGCCGGCGCCAAAGTCGATGATGCCCACATTCAACAAGCCAATGTAGGCGATAAATACGCCGATACCGCCCGATATGGCATGCTGGAGGCTCTGGGGAATGGCGCGGATAATGTGCTTGCGTACCCGGGTGACGGTAATCAGGATGTTGATCAGCCCGCACAGGAACACCATGGACAGCGCCTGCTGCCAGGTGAAGTTCAGGGTAAAACACACGGTGAAAACAAAGAAGGCGTTCAGCCCCATGCCGGGAGCCTGGGCGTAGGGAACATTGGCAAACAGCCCCATCACAAGGGTGCCGATAACAGCAGCGATGATGGTGGCCAGGAAGACGGCACCCCAGGGCATGCCCGCCTGGGACAGGATGGCAGGATTGACGGCGATGATATATGCCATGGCGAAAAAGGTAGTCAGACCCGCGACAAGCTCCGTGGTTACCTTGGTACCGTTTTCCTTCAGCCGGAATATCCTCTCCAACATGTGTGCTCTCCTTTTTCTGACAGTATATTTTGGAATGGGCGCATTATAGCGCAAGCGGCAGCTTCTGTCACCTGATTTTCGAACTTTTTTTAATAACATATCAGAAAAGTTCGTGTTTTACTCCACCTGCGCACATTGAGCGGTGCGGAGAGCCGTGATATAATGCAGTGATATCATATAGAGGAGGCGGCAGATTGCGGACGGCTGACTTGATGGGTGCATCGCGCGCGGTACGGGACTGGAATCCCCCGGCCATCGCGTCCTTTTATGCGCTGTTTGGCTATTTATATTGCATGCTGGCCGCTCCCGCCCTGGCGTTGCACCCCGTGGTGGGCGGGGCCCTCTACCTGGTGGGCCAGGTGACCATCCTGTCCATCCACATGAACCGGCCAGAGCGGCGCCAGTACCTGCCACAGTCCCAGCGCAACGCCGGCTTGGCGCTGGGCGCCGTTTGCGGTCTGTTAGCCTTGGGGCTGCTGATGATTTACCCCCTGGCCGTTGACCTGCCCATGATTTGGCTGATGTTTGCCATCGCGGGACTGGTACACCTGATGGAGCGCGTGACCAGCAGGCTGTATCTGGCCAGCTTCAGCCGCGTCAAAGACCGGGTACGCCGGGTCGTGCGTCTGATTGAAGTATCCCTCCTGTTCATTGCCTTGGCGGCTCTGCTTTTCTTCCTTTCCCGCTCTGCAAATGACGCCTGGTACCTTCTGGGCGGATATGCCCTGTTCTGCCTTTTCCGGGTGGTGAGCTTGCTCAGAACGGACGAATCCCCAGATGCCGGGCCAGTTTACGCCCCAGCAGCGATACAGGACTTCCTGTCCCAGGAACAGAAAGTGGCCCGGGTGAGCGCGTACAAGAGTTTCCGGGCCATTATGCTCATCACCATGACAGCCCTTCAGGTGACAATGCTTTTGGTTTTTACCTTCATCGGCACCCGGGAGGTAGGGCTGATTACCAGCCTTCTGGTAGCATTCCTGTGCACCACCCTTTCCCAGTGGGCCACCAAATGGCTTCTGCTCAGGCGCGCCAATAGACGCCCGGGTACTGAGCCGGCCACAGGCCTGATGATCGGCCTGGGTATCTGGCTGTTAAGCCTGGTATCGTTCACCCGCTACGGCATGGACAGCCGTGTGATCTGGAGCTATCTGTCCCTGGGATTTTCAACTGCCGGGGTCACCATGGCCATTGTGAGCCTGCACGCGCTGGAAAACGATATGCGCGGGGTGGTGCAATTCGCCACAGGCGAAAGGCCCGGCCCGGCGCTGGACATTGCCCACGAAGCGCTGGCAGAAAACGCTGCCCTGATCGGGGAAATGCTGGTGCTTCTGGGGCTGATGGCCATGACCCTGTTTACCCGAGGGGCTTTTGAAGGCGGCAGCCTGCAGCTCAGCCTGCAGCCCTTGTTTTTGGCGCCGGCGCTGGCCCTCGTGGTTGCCGCATTTATGGCGGCTTTCCGTTTCCCGCTGGACCGCAAGGCAACGGCCAAGCTGCGCGCCTTTCTGATGCTCAAGGAAAACGGGGAAACCAACCTCCCCCTGCAGAAACAGCTGGAAGACACGGTGGTCAAGGTTCACCGGAAACGCTACGGCATCAAGCTGATCATCCTGATTTTGCGGCCGTTTTTTTATGTCCAGGTCATCGGCAAGGAAAAAGTGCACAGCACTCCTGGGGTAAGCACTGTATTCACGTGCAACCATGGGGAAGTGTACGGCCCCATCGTCACCAACCTTTATGTTCCCTTCTGGTTCAGGCCGTGGGTGATCGATGAGATATCGGAACCGGACCGCTCTGCCCAGTACCTCTACCGCAACACCGTGAGCCGCCAATACTGGATCCCAAAACGCCTGCGGCTGCCGGCTGCTAAGGTGCTCATGGCCTTCCTCGCGTGGGTCATGCGGTCTCTTGACGGCATCACCGTCTATCGGGACAACCCCCGGGAACTGGTCAAGACCTTCCGGGAGACGGCAGCCGCCATGGAAGCCGGGGATAACCTGCTGATATTTCCCGAAAATCCGAATGATGAAAGCCTGGACAAGGCTGGCTATCTGCGGGAAGGGGTGGGAGAGTTCTTTTCCGGCTTTGCCATGATTGCCCAGCTCTACTATAAAAAAACGGGCAAGTGCGCCCAATTTGTTCCCATCTTTGCCAGCAGGAAGCACCGCACCCTTACCTTTGGGGAGCCGACCTTCTATAACCCCGAAGCCCCGCCCCGTGAAGAGCAGCAGCGCATTTCCGATTACCTGAGGGGTGAGATGCTGCGCATGGCCAGCCAGGCTTCCAGGGAGGATGCGTTGTGAACGGCGCGATCTTCCTCACCCTGTATTTGCTGGCAGGCTTATGGACCGTCCGCTGCCTGCTGCCCCGGCAACGGGTGATCGCGCGGATATGGCTGGGCCTGAGCCTGGGAGTGTTCCTGATCATGTGGCTTCCCGCGCTGGTGGCCTTCCTGCGCCCCTATGATGCCGCCGCCCAATGGCTGTCCGTTGCGGCACTTGCAGCGCTCTCGGGAGCGGCCTTTCTGCTCAAACCAAGTGCTCAGCCTGAGCGGTTCTCGGATGAGGACCGGAAAGACCTGCGCCTGCTGCTCCTCTTTGCCCTGCCAATGTGCCTGCTGGGTATGTATCTGCAATACACGCATGTCCTGCGCCCGGTGGACGGAGCCCTTCATGTGGGTCAGGCCACCTATGGGGATCTCCCCCTTCATTTGGCGATCGCCACCTCCCTTGAGGGAAAGGCGCTGCCTGCGGTCTACAGCATCCTGCCAGGAACAAGGCTGGGCTATCCCTTCCTGGCTGACAGCCTGGCTACGAGTTTCCTGGCGCTGGGCTGGAGCCTCAGGGATGCCATGGTCATCCCCGCTGCCCTGATGATGGCGCTGGTGTTCCCGGGGTACCTGATCCTTGCCCGGCGTGCCTGCGCTTCCCGGCATGCCGCCGCCCTGGCTTTCCTCTTCGTGTTCCTGAATGGCGGCTTGGGATTCCTGTATGCCTTTGATATGGCAGGGGTCGATTTGGGGGCGCTTGGGCAAAACCAGCTCCAACAGGGCACCTGGCTTGGCCGCGTCGCCAATATACTCAATGGCTGGTATCAGACGCCGGCCAACCACGCGGAGTTCTCCACCTATAATCTCAGGTGGAGCAATATCGTGGCCGATATGCTGGTGCCCCAGCGCACCTTCCTGGCAGGCTGGATGGTGCTTCTCCCCTGCCTGTACCTGGTCATGGGCGGGATGAAATCGGAGGACAGGGACACGCGCCGCTGGGCGCTTGCAGGTGTGATGGCGGGGGGGCTTCCGCTTGTCCATACCCACTCCTTCCTGGCCCTGGCGATCTGCAGCGCCGCCTGGTTTATCCATACCCTCATCCGTAAAAAGCGCCTTTCTCACTGGCTTCTTTATGGCGTCACGGCGTTCCTGCTGGCGCTGCCTCAGGTGGTGTTTTTCACCTTCCGCCAATCCGGGCAGGAGGGCTTCCTGCGTTTTCACTTCAACTGGGTGAACAACCTGGGCGGAGCCGGTCTTCAGGACGGCTACCTGTGGTTTTACCTGAAGAATGTCGGGCTTCCGCTGCTGCTTGTCATCTTTTCCCTCTTTGAGAGGAACCCCTGGCACAAGCGGCTGCTGCTGGGAGCGCTGTTTATCTTCATCCCCGCGGAAATGGTGCTTTTTCAGCCCAATGCCTATGACAACAACAAACTTTTCTATGCAGCCTGGGCGCTGGCTGCCATCCCCGCGGCGGACTATGCCGTTTTAAGCTGGAACCGCCTGAAGGCTGTGCATGCCCGCCCGCTGATGGCAGTGCTGGCAGCGGGGGTGATGTTCACAACGGGTACACTGGCCATAGCCAGGGAGGCAGTAAGCGACTACCCCATGTTCTCCAGGGAGGATCTTGCCCTGGCCGACTTTGTAAAGGAGAACACGCCCCGGGACAGCCGATTTGTGACAGGCTTCCAACACATCAACCCCATTTCCTCTTTGACGGGGCGGGAGATCGTGGTGGGGCCAGACCTGTGGCTGTATTACCACGGCTTTGACACCGAAGAACGCCAGTCCGCCCTGCGGGCTTTCTTCCAGTCGCCCGAGGTATATGCGGATGTGCCCGTCCGCTACGGCGCGGACTACATCCTCCTTGGCCATGAGGAACGCATGCTGGGCGGGAACAAAGAGGCTCTGGACCGCCTGTTTGATGTGGTCTACGACGAGAATGGCTACACCCTGTTCCGGGTGCCGGAGGGCTGAGATGGTGCGCCGCTTCCTGGAATACTCCCTGCGCTACCGCCGCCCCATCAAAGCCGTGTGGCTGGAGGATGGCAAATTGCTGTCGGGTACTCTGACCGTGACCGCTTTGGGTGAGGACGCCTTTTCCTTCACCAGCGCGCGCAGGAAAGCACCCAGGGAAATGCCCGTCACGGCTGTTCTGTCGGCTTCCTATGCCAGGGGGGACGATGGGGATACGCTGAAGAACACCCTGCGCATGAAAGAGAAAAAAGATGGTTGAACGCATCAAGGCCCTCGCCAGGAAAAAGCCCCGGCTGTATGAAGCCCTGGCCTACCTTTTCTTTGGCGGGCTTACGACTCTGGTCAACTGGTTGGTCTACCTGGCCCTTACCCACGCCTTCGGCCTGAATGCCTACCCCCAGGGCAGCGGCAGTTATGTCCTGCTGGCCAACCTGGCCAATATCCTGGCCTGGATACTCAGCGTACTCTTTGCCTATGCCACCAACCGGCGCTTCGTCTTTGACAGCCAGTCTAAAAGGAGCCGGATGCTCAGGGAGTTCTGGCTCTTTGTTTCCGCACGGGCACTGGGCTATGTGTTGTTTGACCTGTTGCTATTCAGCGCCTTCCTTACCTTCATGGCGGACCGCCCTGCCAAACTCATCATGAATGCGCTGGTCATTATCTTCAACTACCTGGCCAGCCGGTTTGTGATCTTCAGAACCGAAAAAAAGGAAACGCCCCCGGACGAGGGAGCGTAGTGCGGGAGAAGATATGGAAATCATCACCCATGGCACCTTCAGTGCCGCCCTTCTTGAAGAGAAAGATTTTGCCCCGGCAAAGGCCGATCCGGAAGCGTTCCTCAAAACCATTGTGGATGAAGGCTGTACGGGCTTAATTATCCCGGGAAAACTCATAAGCAGAGCACTGCCCCTCATGAAATCAGGTCTTTTGGATACTCTGCGGGAGCGTTTTGCCCACGCCGCATTCCGCGTCGCCATTGTTGATATGCCGGGCGGCCTGATTGCCTCCGCCGTGAAGACATTGATAAAGGCCTATAAGGCAGGCGATTCGGTGCGCTTCACCGGCAGCGCAGAGGAAGCCATGGCATTATTGGCCTCAATCCCTTCTACTGGATGAACCCCGTGACAGCAGAATCAGCCTGACCAACTGAAGCAAAGCGCCTATGGCTGAAGCCACATAGGTCATGGCTGCGGCGTTGAGTACCTTTCTGACGCCTTTCTCCTCCTCCTGCGTGATCAGGCCCGAGCCATTGAGCATCGCAATGGCCCGCCTGGAGGCGTTGAACTCCACGGGCAGGGTGATCAGGGCGAAGGCCACCGTGAGGGAAAACAGCACGATGCCCGCCGCCACCAGCGGCTGCCAGGACATGATAAGCCCCAGGATGAAAATTGGCACACTGAGCATGGATCCAAAGTTCACTGCCGGCACCACCACGGAACGGATCGCAAGGGGAGCATAGCCCTCCTTCTTCTGCATGGCGTGTCCCGCTTCATGGGCCGCGATGCCGATAGCGGCGATGCTGGCGGAGTTGTATACCCCTTCAGAGAGGCTGAGCACCTGGGTGCGCGGGTCATAATGATCAGTCAGCGTTCCCTGGCCCCTGGCGACTGAGACCTCATTGTTGCCATTGTCATAGAGAATTTTCTGCGCAGCCTGGCTGGCAGGAATCCCCGCCTGGGTGCGGACCTTGGAATACTTATTGTAGGCGTTCTTCATCCCCGCCTGGGCTAAAAAAGCCAGCAGCAGCGCCGGAATGAGGATCAGCATGGTGGAATCGTAAAACAAGGGCGTTTCTCCTTTGAGGTGTTTTTTGCAGCCTGGCCTGGCCAGATTCTTCCAGGAACAATAATATTATATCACGTGATGCAGACAGCAATGCGCTGCCTTGTGGCCCTTTTTTGCAGGAACATACAGATAGCCACCCAAAAAGGCAAATGAGCTTTTGAAATCAAAGCATCTCTGCCAAAAAGAGGGGCGGCCCGAAGGCCACCCCTGTCCCGTTGCGTATCCTGCCGGATCAGCGGCCGAACTGCGCGTCGTTGTTGCCGGAGTCAGTGGTCCACATTTCAAGCATGTTGATCGGGTCGTTGAAGTCCGCGATCCAGCCGTTGCGGGCGAAGTCGAAGTTGCCTTGCTTGCGCTCGTTGAGGAACACATTCCACTCCTGGGAATCCAGCTTCAGGTCAATGCCAATCTGGGCAAGGTCCTGTTGGATGAGCTCGCCAATCGCCGCGTGGGCTGCATTGGTGTTGTAAAGGTAGGTGAAGGTCAGGGGCTCTTTGAGCATATTGTTGTCATCGAACTCCAGGCCGGCTTCCTTCAGCAGCGCCACGGCTTCTTCAATGCTGGGCTCCTCGGCGTAGTAGCCGTCACCAACGGGATAATTCCAGCCTGCCGCGTCCTTGAAGACGCCGCCGTTGCCGTCGAGCATTTCAGCAGGGAGGAAGGAGGTCGCGACTTTCTGCCCGGTCTGCGCGACGGAGTCAACGATGTACTGGCGGTCAATCAGCCTGCCGACGCCTTTGCGGAACGCGGCGGCCTGCTCAACGGTCATGCCTTCAAAGAGCGGGCTTTTGACATTGAAGATGCCATAGTAAGTGCCCAGTTCATCGACGACATGGAACTCTTCGGTGCCGATCAGGCCCTTGATCTGATCCGGAGGTACTGTGTCGATGAAGTCCAGATCGCCTGCCTGGTAGGCGGCGAAGATGGCAACATCATCAGCAGAGAGCATGAACTCAAGCTTCTCCAGCTTCACATTCTCCGCATCCCAGTAGTTGGGGTTCTTGACATAGACCATGGACTCTTCATGGGTCCAGCTCTCCAGCATGAACGCGCCGGAGGAAACAAAGCCTGCTTCCAGCGCCCAGGCGCCGGGGCTGACCACTTCGCCCGCTTCGTTCTTGTAGCCGGCAGCGTTCTCAACGGTCTCCTGATGCACGGCGAAGAAGGTGGGGAAAGCTGCCAGGTCAAGGAAATACGCGGTGGGGGAGCTCAGCTTGACAGTGAACACTGTGCCATCTTCTGACGCCATAACTTCCAGGTTGTCCGGGTAGCCAGCGATGCTGTTGAACATGTAGGAATAGTCAGCTGCCGTCTCACCGGCCACGGCGCGCTTCCAGGAATACTCAAAGTCCTTGGCGGTCAGCGGATCGCCGTTGGACCACTGGAGGCCTTCACGCATGGTAAAAGTATAGGTGAGGCCGTCCTCGCTCATCTCAAAACCGGTGGCGAAGTTCGGGGTCAACTGGCCTTCTGCGTTATAGGTGTACAGGCCGCCAAAGGAGTTGGCCGCCAAAGTGGCGCCATCAACAGTTGAGTTCAGCGCAGGGTCCAGTTTGTCCGGCTCGCTGGCCAGCTGGAGCTTGAAGGTCGTTTCCTCGCCCTTGGTGGCGTGCTGAAAGAACTTGGTGCCAAAGGGGTTGGAATAATAACCCTCGACGCCGGGCTTTGCCATGAAAATATCATTGTAGTAGTAAATCGGCATCAGGGCGCCTGTCTCCATGAGGATGTCCTCCGCCTGGTGCATGAGGGTCACGCGGTTGGCGAAGTCAGTGGTGGTCTTGATTTCGTCGATCAGAGCGTCAAACTCTGTCCAGTCGGGCGCGGAGCTCGCAAGCGCGCTTGTCATAGACAGCGCCATAACCGCGACCAATGCCATTGCCAGGAATTTCTTGAATGTCATCGTTCTTCTTCCTTTCAAAATTGTATCTTAAACGGGAATATCCCGTTTAGAAGCAGGGGGGTCACTGCGGATTCCAGCAGGATACTTCATGGCCGGGGGCCAACTCCCGCAGTTCCGGAGTCTCTTGGGCACATTGTTCTGTCGCATAGCGGCAGCGGGTACGGAAGGAACATCCACTGGGCAGGTTGAGCGGGCTGGGCACCTCGCCTTCCAGCACGATCCTCTTTCTCAGCCTGGCTTTCTTCGGATCAGGGATAGGGATGGCTGAAATCAGGGCCTGGGTGTAAGGATGCATCGGCCGGGCCAGGATATCGTCCGCAACCGCAGTCTCTACTATCTTACCCAGATACATGACCGCTATGCGCCGGCTCATGTGGTGAACCACATGCAGATCATGGGCGATAAAGAGATAGGCCAGTCCCAAGCGCTGCTGCAGTTCCTCAAAGGTATTGATGACCTGGGCCTGGATGGATACATCCAGGGCGGACACCGGCTCATCGCAGACAATGAACTCCGGGTCGACCGCCAGGGCCCTGGCGATCCCGATGCGCTGGCGCTGGCCGCCGGAGAACTCATGCGCGTAACGCCTGGAGTGGTCTGAGTTGAGCCCTACCATCTGTAACAGATAAACGATCTTCTCTTCACGTTCTTTTTGTGTTTTATATAATCTATGGATGTCCAGCGGCTCTCCAACGATGTCCGCGACTGTCATGCGGGGGTTCAATGACGAATAGGGATCCTGAAACACCACCTGCATCTGGCGGCGGAAGCCCTGGATGTTGGTGTCGGTAATTTCCTCTCCCTTGAAGCGGATGACCCCGGCAGTGGGCTTGTACAGCCGCAGCAGGCTGCGCCCCACGGTGGTCTTGCCGCAGCCGGATTCGCCCACCAGTCCCAGGGTTTCCCCTTTATCGATGGTAAAGGATACGCCGTCCACAGCCTTGAGCATGGTCTTTTTCAAAAAGCCAGTTTTGATGGGAAAATGCTGCTTCAGGCCTTCGACTTGCAGCAGGTGTTCAGCCATTCGCCTGTTCTCCTTCCGCAATGTTTTGGGCCTTGTTTTTAATGTTCAGCCAGCAGGACGCCAAATGGTCCTCATTGATGCGGATCTCCTCCGGTTGCTCCGTGAGGCAGACCTTCATCGCGCTTCCGCAACGGGCGGCAAAGGCGCAGCCCTTGGGCATATTGAGCAGGTCCACCGGCGAACCTTCAATGGGCGTCAGCACTTCCTTGGCCAGGGAAGTATTGGGGATGGAACGGAGCAGGCCTTTGGTATACTCGTGCTTCGGGTTGTAGAAGATCTCATCCGCAGAGCCGCGCTCACAGATGCGCCCGGCGTACATCACGATGATTTCGTCGCACATCTCCGCGATGACACCCAAATCGTGGGTAATCATGATGATGGCCATGCCAAGCTTGCTCTTGAGTTCCTGCATCAGTTCCAGAATCTGCGCCTGGATGGTGACATCCAAAGCGGTGGTGGGTTCGTCCGCGATGAGGATATCCGGCTCACAGGCCAAGGCCATCGCGATCATCACCCGCTGGCGCATGCCGCCGGAGAGCTGGTAGGGGTACTGCTTGAGACGCTTTTGCGGCTCATTGACGCCCACCAGCTGCAGCATCTCAAGCGCGCGTTCCCGGGCCTGTTTCCGGTCCCTGTCCGTGTGAAGACGGATGGCCTCGGTTAACTGGTTTTCCACGGTGTAGACCGGGTTGAGGCTGGTCATGGGATCCTGAAAAATAATGGAAATCCTGGCTCCCCTGATCTGACGCATATTGCCGTTGGACATTTTGACAATGTCATTTTCATCGTACAAAATCTCGCCCTGGGAGATATTGCCTGGATAATCCAGGATGCGCAGGATGGAATAAGCCGTGACGGATTTGCCGGAACCCGATTCGCCCACGATGCCCAGCACCTTGCCGCGGTCCAGGTTGAAGTTGATGCCGTTGACCGCGCGCACTTCGCCGGACTGAGTGGGGAAAACAGTGTGCAGGTTTTTGACCTGCAGAAGGGGGTTAGCCATATTATCTCCTCAATTTGGGGTCAAAGGCGTCCCGCAGCCCATCCCCCAGAAGGTTGAAGGAAAGGACAATCAGACAGATGCCCAATGCCGGGAACAGCATTTTGTAGGGATAGATCTGCATGCCGCCACGGGCCAGATTAGCCAGGGATCCCAGGCTGGGCATCGGCGCCTGAACGCCCAGGCCGATGAAACTCAAAAAGCTTTCCACAAAAATGGCGCTGGGGATCTGCAAGGCAGTAGCAATAATGATCACAGACATGCAATTGGGCAGAATATGTTTGCGGATGATGCGGCCTGCCCCCGCGCCCAATGCACGCGCGGCGAGGACATACTCGTTGTTCTTGATCTGCAGGATCTGCCCGCGCACCAGGCGGGCCATGCCCACCCAGTACAGCAGCCCGAAAACCACAAACATGCTGAGCATGTTGTTGCCGATGGACTGCAGGATGGTTCCCTGAAGCGCATTTCCCAGTACCTGGTCCAAAACAACAGAAAGCATAACCACCATCAGCGTATCCGGCAGCGAATAGATGATATCCACCACGCGCATCATGATGATGTCTGTTTTGCCGCCGACATAGCCGGAGATGGAGCCGTACAGCAATCCGATGATCAGCACGATGATGCTGGCAAAGAAACCGACTGCCAGGGACACCCGGGCGCCAAAGACCACGCGGATAAAATAATCACGCCCCAGCTCGTCCGTGCCGAAAATATGCGGGAATACTTTGCCACCCGCGTCGATGATTTCCTGCTCTTTCTCGGAATACTGGAAAGGCCGCATGTTGTTGGTTGTCCGGTCACGCTGTCCGCCCACCCTGATGACCTCGGAATACCCGTAGGGTACAATCATCGGAGCGATCAGAATGGTGACCAGCAGGATGAGGAGCACCGCAATGCTCAGCATAGCCAACGGATTCCTGACCAACCTGCGCATACCGTCCCTGAAAAAGGTGGTGCTTTCGCGCATCACATCATGCTGTTCTTTTTCCGCAGCGCTGGCCGGTTCAAACAGGGAAGGATCCAGCTGCAGGCTGAAAGGTTTTTTCTTGGGCGCGGTATCAGGGGAAAATGCACTCATGCGTCTACCTCAATCAAAACTGATTTTGGGGTCAATGGCCTTATAGAGCAGGTCGCTCGCCAGGGTCATGACCACCATCAAAGAAGCCAGGAAAATGGTGGTTCCCATGATCATGGGATAATCCCGGTTATTGATGCCTGTCACAAAATGCGTGCCAAGCCCGCCAATGTTGAACACCGTCTCCACAACCAGTGAACCGGTAAGGATATAGGCAGTCAGCGGGCCGACATAGGTCACAACCGGAATGAGCGCATTGCGCAGGGCATGCTTGAAGATGACCAGCCACTCCTTCACGCCTTTGGCGCGCGCGGTCCGAATATAATCCTGCCCCAGTACGTCCAGCATGGACGACTTGGTCAGCCTGGTAATATAGGCCATGGGATACAGCGCCAGCGAGATGACCGGCAAGGTATAGTTAGGATTGGAGATGCTCCAAACATTGAACCAGCCCAGGGAGAAGCTGAAAATCAGCAGCATCAGGGTGGCCAGGATAAAACTGGGCACCGCGACAAAGAGGGTGGTGAAAAAAATAATCAGCCTGTCGGGCCATTTGGCGCGCATCAAGGCCGCGATG
>Ga0123335_1001561_pt1 | contig 36848 bp, 29 predicted proteins | sample BiotimSIPDNA_2_FD_89707 | JGI IMG/M metagenome (GOLD analysis project Ga0123335, IMG submission 89707) | Anaerobic biogas reactor microbial communites from Washington, USA - Biogas_R2 time_0 SIP DNA | ecosystem: Engineered > Bioreactor > Anaerobic > Unclassified | place: Washington, USA... | reverse complement strand
TCACCAGGGTCTATTGGTTCGACGACGAACCCCGGAAGGGATTCTGCCGTCCCCCGGAATCCTGGAAGCTTTCCTACCAGGAAACGAAGGATGGTCCCTGGCATCCGGTCGAAACCAATGACGAGTATTCGGTTGAGAACAACAAGTTCATCGTCGTATCATTCAAGCCTGTTACCGCCATCGCCTTTAGGATCGATGCCAGGATGAGACCGAAAAATTCAAGCGGCATTTTGGAATGGACGCTTGCCGAAACGGCGGAGGAATTCACGGCAAAGCCGAAGGAAGCCCAGGAAAAGGGAACACCGATGGATTTGACAAGCTTCCCGATCAAGTACGTCAGGCATGGACGCGAGTGGGCCGCCTCGTACATCTCGCTGTCAAACGACGGCAAGATCAATCCCATCGTTAACTGGATTTCGTCACAGTCGGTTCCGACGATGCTCCCGCCGAGATCCGGTGGCTCCACGACCAGCAAACTGGTGAAAATGCTCCGTAATGGCCATAAGGGAACGAAGCTCTCCGATGAGGAACTCAGGACAGTCATGATGTGGATTGACTTGGTCATCCCCTACTGCGGGGATTACCGGGAAGCGAATATCTGGAATGAACGCGAAATGCAGAAATACGACCACTATGAACGGAAACGCTTCCGCTTCCAGGCACTCGAACGCGCTCACCTGGAGGCGTTCATCAAGCAACAAAGCGGCGAGGATTTCAGATTCCCGGTGCAATACTCCAATCTTGCAGTCAATCCTTATGCGAGCACCAATCCAGAATCATTTCCAAGGGCGACGTCGAATAGCGAATGCCGTGGCGAAAAGGCATTCTTGGCAGCTAATGTGATCGATGGACGAACCGAAAACAAAGGACACGGAGACGCATACCCCTCTTGGGGACCGGAACAAATCGACGATCCCTGGCTCAAGCTCGATTTCGGTAGCCAGGTCACCATCGATACCATCGATATTTGGCTTAGGGCGGATTTCCCCCACGACAAGACCTGGACATCAGCGGAAATCCAATTCTCGGACGGAACGTCATTGCCCATTACGTTGACCGAAACCGCAAACCGACAATCCTTCCCGTTCCCGAAACGAACCGTGACATCCTTCACCATCACCAATTTCAAGCCGACGGAACCCAAGGCGTGGAGAGCGATCTCCGAAGTCGAAGCCTGGGGGACAAGATAATTTCCCCTTGAGATCCCTGCGTTTTTTCGCGATTTTTCCCCGAAAAACCACCCTGAAACCAAGCCGAAAATTCATCGGTTTCGTACTCAAATGGCATGTGACATGCCTTTTGAGGTCGGCATTGGAGGTTTTGGGACTGGGACTGGGACCTATGGGACGAATGAGACAAATGTGACCCATGCGACTGGTGTCTGGGACTTGGGACGTAGCGTTGGGTTTTGTGGGGCTTGAGTTTCTGGGACTGGTCGGTCGGGCGAATTTGCCCTAGTGCAAGACACGACGGTTTTAGGTAGGGGCACCCGGAGTGCTCGTACTCAAGCGAAGTCGCCGCTAAAGCGGCTAAACTTTGCCCTGTTGCGGAAGACGACGGTTTTAGGTAGGGGCACCCGGGGTGCTCGTACTCAAACGGTGTCGCCGCTCAAGTGATCGAAAGTGGTGCATTCTTGGTCGGACGTGTCGGACGGGATCACGCTTTTGCGAGGGTGAGGATTAGCCAGAGTTGGTAGGCGTTGTTTTTGATTCCCTCGCGATGTTCGTGGATTAGCTTTTGGATGACGGCGTGGTTGAAGTATCCATGTTTGTCCCAGAGCTGTGGTTTGTCTTCCAGTTGATCGAGGAGCTGGGTCGATTCGTCCGAGAACCAATCGGCCAAGGGCATGCCAAAACCACGCTTGGGTTGCCGAATCAATTCAGGGGGGATGATGTATTCGGCGATTTGTGTCAGCACACGCTTTCTGGAACGAGTCGTCAATCTGAAAGAAGGCGGGAGCTGCAAGGCGAATTCGACAAGCTCCCTGTCAAGCATGGGATTCAAGGATGTTATAGAGACGAAATTGGTGGCGATCGCCTCTTTGCGGCAGCCGTCTTCGGGGAGATAAGTCGCGATGTCAATCGCATTGGCTTGCTCGAGGAATGTCGGTTTCTCAAGGTGTTCGACCACTTTCTGCCATTGTTCGAGGTATGAATTTGTCGCGAAAGTAAGCAGTTGCTGCTTCAGGTCGTGGTTGAAGATTTCCTGGAATGTCGCGAAACCTTGGATTGGCGGTTGTTTCCAGAAGTTTGCCATTCTGGTCAGGGTCGCGAGCCTTGATCTTGTATCGTGTGGCTTGTTGCCGCAGAGGGCGATGATCGTGGTTGCGACAGCATTGACGAGCCATTTTGGGAGGAAGTTCCATTTTTGCCTGAGAGCCATTGCTTGATAGCGTCGATATCCAGCGAAGATTTCATCGCCTCCAGTCCCTGAGAGGATTGCAGTTGCGCCATTGTATTTTGCGAGCAGCATGGCGACTGTCGTTGGGATGATCGAGGCATCTGCGAAGGGTTCTCCGTAGGCGCTTAGGATTGGAGTCAGGAGCGTACAGTGCGTGGGGACGACTTCGGTGACGAAGTTGTTGATTCTGTACTTGTCCGAAGCGATTTTGGCGAGGGTTCGCTCGTCATAAAGCGGGTTTTGGAATCCTGCGGTGAATGCGTTGCCGCTGAAGGCGGGAGATGTGGAGGCGATTGCGGTGATGAGATTGGAGTCGATCCCCCCTGAAAGCAGGGAATCGGCATGGGGTTTGCACTGCAGGCATCTGTTGACGGCGATATCGAGTCGTCTCCAGGTTTCTTCGATGGCGTCATGGAAATTGATTTTTTTGTATGGTTTGAATGTTGGCATCCAGAAGTTGCTTTCACATGTTTGGCGTTCGTCAACCAGCAGGGTTGAAGCTGGTTTAAGTCTTTTGATGCCGGTGTAGAATGTATTTGGGGGTGGTACGTATCCGAGCGAGGTGAAGTCGGCGAGTGTCTTGATATTGAGTTGCGTCGAAATTCTTGGGAATTTTTTTAGCGGGTTGAGATGAGTTGAGAAAACGACAGTTTTGGATGTCAGCGTTGCATGGAAGTGTTCTTTTTGTCCGATGTGGTCCCTGATCAGCAGCAATGAGTTTTGTGTGCTGTCGATGATAGCGATAGCGAAAGGGCCATTGAGTTCGTTAGGGAGGTTGGTTTTGTGTTTTCTGTACAGTTCGGCGATTTGCTGGAGTTGATCTTGCTGGTCTAGATTGAGGCAGAAGCCATCCAATGCGATCGCTAGGTTGTCCTGGAAAAGGACATTGTTGCCTGCAATCGCCCAGTTGTCACCTGAAATGACCGTATTATTTTGGTCGGAAAGATCCTTGACGAGCAGCGGATTGAAGGAATCAATCGAACAATGATTTGGATTGAAGTATCCTAGGAAGGGCATAGTTCAGAACTTGTTTGATTCAGGGGCATCAACGCAAACTCTAGTTGTTTTGTTTGGCTATGATGTTGCGATGGACATTTTCGAGGATATTTTCGAAGAGTTGTGCAAGAGGTTCGAATCGTTGGTCTGAGCGAAAGACTTCCCTGATTTCTTCGATGGCTTTTCCATTTGGGACACCATGCAATCGGATCAGCGAACCGCATTGTGTCAATTTGTTGATGACGGTCTTAATCTGATCTTTGTTTCTTAGGCAGAATGCCGGTGTCCAAGGGCAGTATGAAGGGAGGATTTTATCCCAGGCTTCCGGTGAGATATCGGAGTTTGCCTTTGCGAGGATGGAATTGAGTTTGGCGGCGAGGTTTTCGTATTCGCTTTTATGCAATGGCGTCCTGAGGTTGTCCTGTGGCTTGCAAGCATAGTCGCAGACGTATGAGTAGGATTGCCTGGCAGGGTCGAAGATGATTTTGATTTCGGTGACGAGCTTGTCTCCGAGCAGGATTGGTCGATGCGGGATGACGCTATTTGAGCAGAAGACGTGGTCCGGAAAATCGGGATGCGAGAGGAAAGCGTATGTTTCCTCGACTCTCGTGACGGTCATTTTCCACTGTTTGTTTAGGAGTTCTTCAGCGATGTCGCGTCGCTTTTCGTCATCTTGCAATAAGCTTCTTGAGTATTTCATAATGTGTTTGATCCGAAAAAAAGCAGTTAAGACCATGACACCCGCCAATCGGTTAAACTAGGTATGGGTATCCGGGGTACTCGTTTCGTACTTAAAATGCATGTGACATGCCCCTTTTGGGCGAGGTTGCAGTCAGCCCTGAAGGGGCACGATATACCAGCCCAGGGCAACGCCCTGGGTTTGTGGATTGCCACACCCGAACAAAGCCCTGTAAGGGCGTGACAAGCAATCTGGAGCAAAACGCCCCGGGGCTGGCGTTGGTTATGATGGAAGGTACATCTTATATTGAACATAACTATGTCGCGCCCTTTCAGGGCTTTAGGCTATTGGGGGGGGAATCTCGAATCCCAGGGTGGCGCACACTGGAAGCGTGCTTACCCTGGGCTAGTATGTCACGCCCCGTTGGGGCTAGTGTCCGCAGCCCAAAATTAAGTTGCATGTCATTGTATGAAAGCCACTTTCTTCAATGCATTTTACCAATATGGTGAACGGCATGAATTTTATAACTATTTGAAAATCAATGTATTAAAAATGAATCTAGCGTCAGCTGTTTTTTAGGTTAATTACTTAAGTATGATCCAGCCGAATGCGGATGAATCTTTGTTTCCGCAGATGCCCGGTGTCCATTCGAGCCATCCCTTGAAACCTTTGCCGTCGTTGTCATTGACGGTAAAGGATCCTGTAAGTCTCTTGTTTGGCGAGGGTTTGCTAAGGTTGAGTTCGCTCCATGGGATACTTGCCTTATAGACAAATACATTGTTGTTTTTGGTGACGGAGGCGGTTGCGGACTTGATGATGCCGCCTTGCCCTGGCTGATCCCACCGATAGACGAATGCCTCGTTGTCGCCTGTGAAGGCGAGTGCGAATTCGACTTCGCTTCCGTCGTAGTTTTGGTTTTTGTTCGGCAGTCCTTCACGGAGTGCGAATTGTATGCAGTCTCCTTTCCAGACACTTGCGTCCCGGCTGTTTTGCGAGTGGACATCATCGGTGATTTCTGCGTTGACGTAGAGGCAGTCCTCGTCCCAATTCAAGGATAGTTTCGCCGAGCAGTCATCTGCTCCCAGGTAATCGGTTTCGATTTTCACGGAATTGGGCTGTTCAGGACCGAGGCTGACGGTTGTCGCGCCGGGATTCCCCTTGTATGTTGCGATCATTTTGGGCCTTGATGGCTTGATGGCGACGCTGGTGGCGGCAGTGTCTTGGACGACTGACGCCGAGATTGGGGCGACACCGGCTCTTGCGTTTTCCGGGAGGTCGATTTTCAGCAGCGACGCAGAAGATTCGTTCGGGGCTAGGATTCCAGTATCCCATGAACGTGCTGGTTCTATGGTCCAGTCTGGTGGCGCATTGATGATGACTCTTGCTTGTTGCTGGTATTGGCTGTTGTTTTTGACTTCAGCGGGTAGCAGGAAGCTTTCTCCTGCGAAGGATTCCTGTGGTTTGCCCAAGGTGACCGAGACCCTTGGGACGTATTCGATGTCGATTGGGATCTTGAAGTATCCGTGTCTGCGAGGCACCGTGAATGTGATGTCTTGTGGCTTTGCGGTGTCGAGGATGTTCTTGGGCGTCCAGGTGATCGTTTTTCCGTTGATGTCATCGGCATTGATTTGGAGAACGGTTTCATCTGGCAATGAGACTTGCAAAGGATGATTTTTCTGTGTTGCGTATGGTTTGAATACGAAGTCGATATATTCTCCTTGTACGAGATTGAAGCAAAGGGATGCCAATTCAGGCTTTTGGATGTTTTCGGCTTTGAGCAACGCTTCCGCCAGGGCATCTTTCAGTTCCGCGTCTTTGATTGCCTTGAATTGATGCCTCATTTCGGAGACTATATGGCGGTTTCCGAGATTGGTTTCCGCGAAGATCAGGATTGCGATTTCCTGTGGCTTGAGGGTGAGCTTGATATCAAGTGGCTTGGTTGTCAGCCCAACTGTCACATGTCCGAATTCATTGATTCGTGAGCATTTCCAGGATTTGTCTGGAATTTGAAGTTGGTTGCCTGCGGCGACGAAGCTTTGCGGGTCGTTGGAGTAGTTGACAACTGCGACGAGGAGGTTGCCGGCGGGATCTTTCCAGACGGTTGATTCGACCGGTGGGATCGTGACGTCATGAGGCTTGGTTCGGTTCCAGACCATCGTCATCGGGTTTGGAGTCTCCTGGTTTTCCAATTCGCCAAGCAATTCTCCGAGGACGAAGAAATTCTTGGCTTTCTTCTGGAGGATCGCGAGCTTGATCAGGTACTCGAATTTATCCCGATGCTCATTCAGGTAGAACCAATGGACCCAGCCAAGCTGGCAGCCCCAGAGGAAGTTGCGTCCCTGGCAAGCACGGAAAGCATCAAAGGTATCCGTAGCCGATTGGGGGCTGGAGAAGTAGATGGTGTACCCGCTGTAAACGGCGGGGAGGGCGGGGACGTCGTTTTCGTTCTGTTGAATCCAGGTAAGGAATCCGTCGATATTGTCCATATAGGGTTCCGCTGTATTTTCGGTTGTCAGCGTCACTCCTTTTTCCATGGCCATTTTTTTGGTTTGGTTGAGCATTTGGCGATATCCGATGCACCAGTGCTTGCCTCCTCCGAGGGGGTGCCCATGTGATTTGTCAAAGCAGAGCGCTGGCGCTGCTGCTCCGATTTGGTCCAGGTAGATTCCGTTCACGCCGCTGTCGATCAGCTGTTTGCAGATATCGTTGACTGTATCCTGCCATTGTTTTGTGTACGGGCAATTTGGTACGAGTCTTCTCTTTGAGCCATAGATTTCGATGTATGGGTTTCCATTTACGTCTTTTGCTGCGGAATTGATGCCCTTGTTTTTGAAGCTATCGATATCCATGTCCCAGAGTCGTCCATTGATGTATGGCATGATCAGCATATTTTTTGCGGTGAGTTCTCGTGTGATTTCCGAGAATCCTTCTTTGGCCGGGAAATACTCAGGATAGGTATGATCGAATGGGATTTGGTGCCAACAGTACCAATGGACACCGAATGGCACGCGGTCGTTCACGATTTTGGCTGTGTCTTCCATGATGCCCTTGATTTGTTGCGGCGTTCCGCTGAGGCAGAGCCAGAATCCATTGTCGATGAACTGTTTCGGGTAATCTTTTCTGTTGACGATAGGTCCTTTTGCGGTCCAGATTTGCTTGAGTACCCAATTGCGATAGATTTTCGCCGCATTCCACCAGTTTCCGTTATAGGCCTTGAGTACGATAGGGAATTCCTGCTTGAGGCTTGTTCCTGGTTGTCCCGCGTTTTCCGGGATTAATCTGATTGTGGTGTCCTGCGGGCGTTTCAGCGTTGGGTGCTTTGGAGTAGCGTCTGGGTCGTGGGCAGCAAAGTAGAGTCCTGCATTTTTGATATTGAATGCCATGAACTGCATGGGGGCTGAGGTGGATGGATACCTAGGGGAAAAGCCGAGGTTTGGATTTTTGACGATTCTTCCGCCCCAGTTTCCTCCTGGCAAGAGTACCTCTCCGTCTTGGTTTGCGAGGATTGTTGGCAAGTACGGGTATTCTGCGGCCCAGAGTCCCCAGGTTTTGCTTCTGTTGATGACCGTAAGCTTCCATTCGAATTGAGTGGATTCCTGGTTTTGGACGATTTCGCTAATGATATCGAGGACCTTTTTCTCTCCGCTGAGGTCGAGGTTGCTCCAGGTGAATCTGATTCCATTCTGGATCTTCTCGGCTGTTCCGTCAAAAGCGGATTTGTTGTTGATGACAATTTTTTCCTCGGAGTTTGGCGATGTGAATACGAGGCTCCAATGTCCTGGTGCGCGTTCATTGTTTTCACAGAATATCTCATTGGATTGCTTGTGTTGCAGTCCGAGGCTTGAGAATCCCATATCCGGCCCTGAGAATGCGATTTTGAGGTCGTTGCTTTCGATGATGTGCGGAGTGTCGGGCAATGTTCGTTTGGCTTCTTGTTTAGACATTTGCATTTCGGTGGTTTTCGAGGGGGTGAGCGTTACGATAAGGTCGCGGTTTTTCCCGAGCCAACGGTCAAACCAGGCTTCCGTGTTCACGGATGGCCCAAAGTAGAGGAGTCCTTCGAAGGAACGCTGGTTGACTTCAGAAGGCAAATCGGGCCTTTGCTTGAGGATGTAATAGACGAATTCGTTTGAGGCGTCCCAGGCGGAGATGTTTTTGCCGCCGATTCCCGCCGCCTCGCTTCCTGTGCTCATCACCATCCAATCCGGGGCGGACAAGCCACGGCTTTTCGTGCCTGGAGTTTGCATGATGTGCTCTTTGAATGGGTTGCCCATGAGGTAGGATGTGTAGTAAAGGTCTTTGCGGGACAAATGAAGGAAGTGAAGCTCGGACCAGGGTTGGGTGTCACCGGGAAACCTGACGACTTCCGCCGAAACCTGGATGACAGGCGAGTTCGCCGTGTAAACATAACGGTAGGTGGCCATCAAATTGCCCGAAGATTGACGATTGCCGTACCCGGTCGTCGCTTCAATGACGACACGGACAGGACTGTTGAAGACAACACGAGCCGTGGACTGGGGATCGTCCTTGGCGCAATACTGACAGACTCCGCGCATGAAAATACGATCCAGAAAATGCAGCTGCGAATCCGTGACGCCGGAAAACCTGTACGTGATGTCCTTGGGGAAACCACCATTGCCGGATTTGGGATGATTGAGCCGGAAATACGTCGTCTCAATCGTAATCTTGTCCTCGTCTTCGACGCACGTCAGGTCGGTTTTCTGTGGCTGGACCTGCTCGCACGGGATGATTTTGAACGATCTCGTCGCCCCTGGGGCGGTGATGCCGGGTACGACCCAGGTCAGGATATCGGCGGTTTTTTCAGTCGTATCCAATGCTGCAGGTAGAGGTTTGGATGTGGCGTTGGATTCGACGATTGCGAATTGTTTCCCTTTGAGCGCGTCTTTGGGCAACTTGCATGAAGCTATCTGCTCGAAACGTTCGTATTCTCGGTTGCTGACCTGTATGTCATACAAGGCTTGTTGAGCGCTAAGTGATGAAGCGAGGAAAAGCAGGTATTGGGCAAGGATGAATTTGCGCATGGTGGAAATCCTTATTGCTATGGGTTGGAATTTTGGGTCACGAATTTATCTAATGTGGCTTGTTTGCGATGGAATTTCAAGTATTCCTGTTTGACTGGGGCATGGTTTATGGTATATTAATTAAGTAATTCGCACTGACTCTAAAGATACGTTCTGCGGAGCAAGGTACGCGGTTGGGCAATTTTTGATTTAATGGCTGCAATCAGTTGCGGCTTTTTCCTAGTTGCGCGTCCTTGCTTTGCTCTGCAAGGAGGCGCTTTTTTTATGGAAAAATCGATTGAGACCCGGGTTGCTTTACTAGGGATTGTGGTTGAGGATTCGTCTGCGATTTCCAGTTTGAATGACTTGTTGCACGAGTATGGGAGCCATATCATCGGGCGAATGGGATTGCCGTATCGCGAGAAGGGGATATCGATCATCAGCATCGTGCTTGACGCACCGGGCGATGTGATTTCTGCGCTTTCGGGAAAGCTGGGGATGATTCGTGGCATCAGTACCAAGACGCTTTACGCAAAGGTGAAAGGCAATGGCTGATGATGCAAGCGACATCCTGGATGCGCTGATTGGCGGCGATTCGTTGTCGGTGCCTGAATACGAGGCATTGCTGGTCGGTCGCACCGAGGCATTGCAGGCTCGTGCGGCTGAGGCGGCGAACGAGCTTCGATTGCGTTATTTCGGCAATAGGATCTACATTCGCGGCTTGATCGAATTCACGAACTATTGCCGGAACGACTGCATGTATTGCGGGATTCGTCGCAGCAACCCGAATGTGGAGCGGTACCGTCTGACTCCCGAGCAGATTTACGAATGTTGCGAGTTTGGCTATGGCTTGGGTTTTCGGACCTTTGTTCTTCAGGGTGGCGAGGACGGTTGGTTTAATGACGATCGTTTGGTTGAGATTGTCAGGGAGATCAAGTCTCGTTATCCTGATTGTGCGGTGACGTTGTCGGTTGGCGAGCGTTCTCGCGAAAGCTATTCCCGGTTGCGTTCAGCTGGTGCGGATCGGTATTTGCTTCGTCACGAGACTGCTAACGATTGGCATTATTCCCAATTGCATCCATCAGGGCAGCGTTTGGCCACTCGTTTGCGTTGCCTAAAGGATTTGAAGGAGCTTGGTTTTCAGACAGGCTGTGGGTTCATGGTAGGTTCTCCCTACCAGACCTTGGGGCATTTGGCTGAGGACTTGACGTTGATCAGGTCGTTTTGCCCCGCAATGGTCGGGCTTGGTCCATTTATTCCGCATTGCGACACTCCATTCCGCGATTTGCCATGCGCCGATATTGAGCTGACCCTGTTCCTGCTGTCCTTGGTGAGATTGACGTTGCCGAAGGTCTTGCTTCCGGCGACGACGGCGCTGGCAACCCTTGATCCGAAGGGGCGAATCCGAGGGATTCTATCGGGCGCCAATGTGGTGATGCCCAATCTGTCACCCTTCGATATTCGCAAAAAATACCTTTTGTACAATAACAAGGCGGGCACAGGAACCGAGTCGGCAGAGGGGATTCGACAGCTTTCCGAGGAACTTGGAAGCATCGGATGCGAGATTGTGGTTGACCGTGGCGATGCATTAAGATAGTTCATTTATTTTAGAATAAAGCAGAGTAACAAGGAACAAAAACATGTACGATGTAAAATCAAGCAAGGCTGAGGAGTTCATCAGCCACGAGGAAATCAATGCTACGCTGGAGTATGCGGATGCCAATTGTGCCAATGCGGAGCTGATCGATTCGATTATCGAGAAGGCGAAATTGCGCAAGGGATTGAATCATCGCGAGGCATCGGTGCTGCTTGCCTGCAAATTGGAGGACAAGAACCAGGAGATTTACGCATTGGCAGAGCAAATCAAGAAGGACATATACGGGAATCGAATCGTGATGTTTGCCCCGTTGTATCTGTCCAACTACTGCGTCAATGGATGCGTGTATTGCCCTTACCACATGAAGAACAAGAACATCTGCAGGAAAAAGCTAAGCCAGGACGAAATCCGTCGCGAGGTGATTGCTCTTCAAGACATGGGACATAAGCGACTCGCCATCGAGTCGGGAGAGCATCCCGTGGAAAATCCAATCGAATACATCCTGGAATCCATCAAGACAATCTACGACATCAAGCACAAGAATGGTGCGATACGCAGAGTCAATGTGAATATCGCGGCAACTACCGTGGAAAACTACCGAAAGCTAAAGGACGCCGGAATCGGTACTTACATCCTGTTCCAGGAAACGTACCACAAGGAAAGCTATGAGATGCTGCATCCTACGGGACCAAAACACGATTACTGCTACCATACCGAGGCTATGGACAGGGCAATGCAAGGCGGCATTGACGACGTTGGTTTCGGGGTGCTGTTCGGCCTGGAGCGGTATCGGTACGAATTTGCCGGTCTTCTGATGCATGCCGAGCACTTGGAAGCGGTATTCGGCGTTGGTCCTCATACGATCAGCGTTCCTCGTATCCGCGCCGCAAACGATATCGATCCCGATTCGTTCAAGAACGGAATCGATGACGATACGTTCGCTAAGATCGTTGCTTGCATCCGAATCGCAGTTCCATATACTGGGATGATCGTGTCAACCCGCGAAAGCGAGAAGACGCGTGAGCGTGTCCTGCACCTTGGGATTTCGCAGATTTCCGGAGGCTCGAAGACCTCGGTTGGCGGATATGCGGAGCCTGAACCCGAGGACGAGGACTCGGCGCAGTTTGACGTTTCGGATCGCCGAACCTTGGACGAGGTCGTGCGCTGGCTGATGGGCATGGGCTACATACCCTCGTTCTGTACGGCATGCTATCGCGAGGGACGGACTGGCGACAGGTTTATGTCGCTGTGCAAGACTGGCCAAATCCAGAATTGCTGCCATCCCAATGCCTTGATGACACTGCAGGAATACCTGATGGATTATGCAACGCCTGAAACAAAGGCGATCGGCGACAAGCTGATCGAAGAGGAAATCAAGAAGGTCCCCAACGAAAAAATCAGGGGCATTGCCCAACGCAATCTCGAAGCGATCAGAAATGGAGAAAGGGACTTTAGATTCTGAGCTTTGGGACTGGGACTGGGTCGGACAGGTCGGACAGGTCGGACAGGTCGGACAGGTCGGACAGGTCGGACAGGTCGGACGGCACCTTGGGTGGTGTTGGAGCATCCGGGGTGCTCGTACTTAAGCGATGTCGCCGCTAAAGCGGCTGAACATGGCGCCGGTCTAGCCTGACAGTTTTGACAGGTCGGACTGGTCATTCATCATTCATCTGCGAGGTTAAGCATGATTTCGTCAATCAGTTCGTCTTGATGAAGGATTCTTGAGTCAACCATGTTGATTGAGTTTACCGCGCAGTGCTCTCGGATCAGGTTGTTGAATTGGCTGAGTACGGCTGGGTTTCCAGCCCCGAAATCCTGTACAAAAAGGAATGGGATGCCTGAGGATTGGAGCAAATTGGCTTCGTTGGTGATTCGATTGGAGAAGCCACTCTTGGTCATTTTCTGCTGGGCACATTGGGTGGAATGCATCAAGACAACCAAAGCGGGCTTTTTGGCAATGATGTCCTCCAATTGTTTCCGATATGCACTAAAGGTAGCCGCTTCCAACAAAGCCACAGACTTGCCTGATTTCTTTGCCAAAGCCTGCTTGATAGTCGCATGTTTGGAGGAATTCATGCCAAGAATCACGATCGAAGACGCCGGTATTTCCTTGGAAACGAAACTTTCTTCTTCAGGTTCAGTTTTCTTGGGTTCTTCTTTGTCGGCTTGAGTTGTTTCTGGTGGCGGTTTGACTTCTGGCTCGCTTTTTGTCGGTTTCTCGACAACGGCTTCTTGTTTATCCTGCTCTGCTACGTCTGTTTTCACTTGATCAGGGCTTGGCGATGGTTGATCGGGTGTTTTTTTCTCGGTTTCGGGTGCTGTTTCTGTAACCTTTTCGACAACCGTTGGAGTTATGGTTTCGGTAGCCTCTGTCGTTTGTTCTGTTTTTTCGGTTTGTTCTTCTGTCTGTGTGACTTGTTCTGTCTTTGGCGATTCTTTTCCACCGCTCACTGAGCGGGCAATGACGACGATGATCAAGAAGACCAGGAAAGCTGCCAAAATGCCGATCAGGAGCCTGGCTTTAGACTTGCGTGGCTGAACGCTTTCGGGAACCTGAGTCTTCTGGGTACTTTGTTGCTTGGGTTCGGAATCGGTCGCTGGTTCGGGTTGCTGGATGGCATCGATTGTGATTGCTGTATCTTGGCTGTCGGCAGACGGAATCTGATCGATCGTCAGCGCTGTTTCTAGGCCGTCGGCAGACGGAATCTGATCGATCGTCAGCGCTGTTTCTAGGCCGTCGCCAGCTGGAATCTGATCGATCGTCAGCGCTGTTTCTTGGCTACTTGCAGCAACTGGCGTGAGATCATTAGTAAGCTGTGTGCTTTGTTGGTCTTGTTGTTCCAGGTTTTTTGTATTGATTCTTGCGAGTCTTTTCAGGAGTTCTCCTGTTGATTTGACTCTTTTGTCACGGTCTTTTCTCGTCATATCCTTGATCAGCTCTGCGATATCATCTGGGATATTCGGATTAAGGAATTTGGAGTCTTGTATATCGTCTCTGCTTGCGACCTGGGTAAGGATTTCGACCATCGTTCCGCTTTTGTACGGTTTTTGCCCTGTGACCATTTCGAAGAAGACGATGCCAAGGCTGTAGATATCTGCCCTGGCATCGACGTTTTTCGAGTCGAGCGCTTGTTCCGGCGCCATGTACGCAGGCGTACCAAAGACCGAAGCTTCGACTGTGAGTTGCGTATCTTCGTCTGCCGTTGACTTTGCGATGCCGAGGTCGGCGAGCTTGACCTTGCCGTCTTCTCCGAACATGATGTTATCTGGCTTGATGTCCCGATGGATCATTTGGCCATGGTGTGCCGCATTCAGAGCCTGTGCTGTTTCGGTGATGATTTGGATTGTCTGGCAAAAGGGAAGGATGCCGGATTTTTTGAGCAATTTGCTGAGGTTGCCGCCTGGGACGTATTCCATCACGATGAAATAAATCCCGGATTCGGTATTTTGTCCGGCATCATAGACCTCGATCAGGTTTGGATGCCTGATTTTAGACGCCAATCTTGCTTCGCGAATAAATCTGTCAACAAAGTTTTTATTTTGCTTTGCGACATTTGGGAAGAGAACCTTGATTGCGACGAGCGAATTCAAGGTATTGTGTTTGGCGAGATAGACTTCGCCAAATCCACCCTTGCCCAATCGCTTCTGGATCGTGTATCGCTCGAAGACTTGATCGGGCTGGAGAATGCTTTGTTTCCCTTGAGATTCCATGCAGTTGATCTAGTTATTGGATTATTGGTCGTAGTTGGGGAGCTGGATCCTTGCGATTTCCGCCTCGGCCATAAAGGTAGGCTTGTTCTTGAGGACGAAACGGCCTTCGACTTTCCCCTCCGTGGTGATGCGTTCAGTTTGCCAGACAATCAGGTCCTGGGTCTGGTACTCCCCGTTCTTCAACGGGAGGATTTCAGATATGGCGATGACTTTTCTGGAACCGTCGACGAGTCGAGCGGTGTGTACGACGGCATCGATGGCCGAGGCGACCTGGGATCTCAAGGCGACCAAGGGGATTTCGATGCCCGAGAGCAGGGCGCAGGTTTCGAGCCGGTACATGCAATCCAATGGCGAGTTTGCATGGATCGTTGACATGGATCCTGCGTGTCCCGTGTTCAATGCCTGAAGCAGATCAAGCGCTTCGCCGCCTCGGATTTCGCCGATGACCAGTCGGTCCGGCCTCAATCTCAACGACGAGTGGATCAGGTCTCTGATCGTGACTTCTCCTTGTCCGTTCTTGTCTGGCTTTCGAGTTTCGAAGCAGACGACATGTTCTTGCTGGAGTTGCAGTTCTGATGCGTCTTCGATGACGAGGATGCGTTCATGGTTGGCGATGAAGCTTGAGAGCGCGTTGAGGACGGAGGTCTTGCCGGAAGAGGTGCCGCCTGAAACTATGACGTTCTTATGGAGTCCGACCAGCGCCTTGATCAGGAGGACGGAGTCGTCGCACAGGGACCCGAATTGGTGTAGTTTCTCGACGGTTAGCGTATCTTTTTTGAATTTTCGGATTGCGATGACGGTTCCGCATCGTGCCAGTGGCGGGATGACCGCGTGGACACGCGAGCCGTCGGGGAGCCGTGCGTCAAGGCGTGGATTGTCATCGTTAAGGAGTCGTTGCATGGTCTTGGCGATATTCGATGCCGCCGCCCTGAGTCCTTGTTCGGATGGGAATGCAGCCGGGGTCAGTTCCAGGCGTCCTTTTCGTTCGATATAGACTTGCTTCGGTCCATTGATCAGGATTTCGGAGACGTCGTCGTCAGCAAGGTAATCCTTGACAGGTGCGAGGAACAGGGTGAGGAAGGAGTTTGGGCTGTTATTTGATTCCATAGTCAATCCTTTGTTCTGCTAGTGTCATCATTCTATCGCTTTCTTCGATTTCGATCGGACCCGGGACATAGGGATCCGGCAAGGTATCGTTGAATTTGACGCATATCATCGTGAAGTTATCATGGGCTCCTGCTTCGAGGACAGCGTCCTTGAGTTCATCGACGATGATTTCCGGGGCCTGATGGCTATCGGCGAAGATCTGTGCGATTTTTTCATTGGACAGCATGGTTGTGATGCCATCGGAGCATATCAGGAAGATATCGTTTTCGCAGACTCCGACTTCCTGCCAGGTCGGGAAGATGACTTGGTTTGTTCCTACGACTCTTGTGAGCACATGCAGCATCCGTTCGGGGACTTTCGCGATGTCCCTTCCCTGCCGTATCATATCATTTCCGATGGTATGGTCTGTTGTCAGCTGGAAGAGTTCTCCGTGTCTGTAGCAATATATCCGTGAATCTCCGATTTGGCATGTGAAAGCCCGTTGGGGGTTCCATGGATCCAGGATCAGGATCGACACCGTGCATCCCATCGACTGGTAGTTGTTTCTCCTGGTGATATCGACGATTTGGGCATTTGCCCTGTGGAGCGCCTGGTATATGGCGTACCTTCGTTCACCTGGTGAGTCTTCCCAAGTTCCCTCGACAGCCATGCGGACGCAATCGACCGCGATCCTTGATGCGATTTCGCCGGCTGATCCACCGCCCATTCCGTCCATGACGGCAAAGCAGCCGTCTTCGGGCAGTTCCAGGAAATTGTCCTCGTTGTTCTTGCGGACCAATCCCTGATGTGTAAATGATATTGTCTTATAATAGGGTTCCACTATCGCTGATCATGCAATGAGTTACTTTTTGGTTTCGCCCCAGGACATTCCCGTCTTGTCGATATCAATTCTCCAGATCATGATAATGACCTGCTTATTGCCTTTTTCCCAGAGCATCAGGAATTTGTCTTTTTTGTCATTTACAGGGATATCATGCTTGAGAGTGAATCCCTTGTTTTCCATTTTAGCGATTGTCTGCCTTTTCGCCATTGCCAATGGCAGGTCAATCGTTTCGTTTTTATGCCATGTATCCTTGCCTTCCCTTTTGGAGCGGTCTGTTTTCGGGACGCTAGTTGATTTCTGCTCCTGGGCAAGGAGGCAGATTGCACTGAGAATGATGAAGAGGCTAATCCGCATATTTATGCAATTTCCTAGAATATTCGAGTTGACATTGAGAAGCATCTGAGCCTTTTACCTTTGTTGAGCTCAAGGGGAATACATCGGTTGCGATATCGTACCAGTAGCCGTCTCTCGACAATTCAAAGGACGATCCTTCGCGGTAGTACGTGCCCTTGCGAATCAGTCGCTTTTGGACGATGAAGAAGCGATATTGATCGTCTTCAACTCGCATCAGATGCGTTTTGCCGATCGTGGGCGTCGGGCGAACGGCTTGGTATGCATTGACAAGGTAGCTGGCGGCGGAAGGCGAGTGGATCGTCTCCACTTTGCCGCCGGCTGCCACGGCGAAATTGTTGGCGGCCCCGTCCCTGAAGAAGAGTTCCGCCTTTGCCTTTCCGACGGATATGCCCGCCGTTGTAGAGAAAAACGATTTGATTCGCGAGAAGAGATAGTCGTTTCTGCCCAGGTCGGAGTCTCGGCTTTCTCCCCAGTAGAAGCGATCTCCCCAGATCGAGGTCATGAACCTGTCAGCGGCCACGTTTTGGATCGTGCCCAAGGTCAACTCCCCGAGGATGCACATGCCCCCGAAGAGGACCAGATAGAGCGGCAGTACGATGATGCCTTCGAGCAAGATGGAGCCGGTGTCATTTTTCATTATGGGTTCAATTTCCTAGGGTAACGGAGGTTACGGATGGCTTGTTCGAGAAGCTTCCTGCCTTCATCGAGCTGATCCTTGTGGTGCCTTGGAGATTCTCCGGTGGATTTTCCTTGGGCAGGTACGTGAATTGCGAGCTTGTTCCCTCCAGTCTTTCCATGTCGGCTTTGAGCTGATTGAGGGATTTGTTCTTGTTTGGTGGATCTCCCACGTCTTTTCGTTCGACTGGAATGTTGGCTATCATCAGTGAAATTTTTTTCAAGAATGCATCAATGGATTCCATCATGCCATCGATTCTTGACATGATTAGATCAACCAGGGCGGCGATGGCTTGGAATTGCTGTTGGGCATTGGCTGCTTCCGCATTGATATTGTTCATTCTTTCCTGCATGTCCGGAGGATACTGGCCAAACAACCTACGGAAAGCCTGAAATTTTTCTTGTTCTGTCAGCCTAGTTAACGGGTTTACGTCCTCAGGATTCAGTCCATCCCTAATCATTTCCGGGCTAAGTCCCTGGAAACGTTTTCCCAAGTATTCGCCATCTTCCTTCATTTTCATGGCTGTATCTTTGAGTTCATCCATATCAAGGGATTCGGCCATGTCTTTCAGGCTCTTGATTTCCTCTGGGGTTATGAAATCACCACTGTTGTACTGCGCGGTTGCGGTCAGGGCGATCAGGACAACAAGGGCACTTAGGCGCAAGACGCCGATAGCCGCTGCCACCATGCTATTGTTCATTTGATTAGGTTTCTGCCACATCACAAACCTCCTGTCTCTGGAACAGGCGGCTCATTGTTCCAGCCCTGATCATTTGACTTTTTCCAGTAGTGCTCGTTTTCATCGACTTTGGTATCGTATGGTGCTTCGTATCCGACTGCGTATTGGGTAGGTAGCAGGACGGCATCCCAATCGGTATTGCAAAGGTTCCAGATTTCCTTGAAGCGCTTGTGCTGGTTGCAGACGCATCCTTGACCGCAAGAATAGTTTTTCATTCCGAATTTCGATTGGTCTTCATGTGGATGCCAGGCATGGGTCGCCTCGTTGTAGACGACCTCGTAATGTCTTGGGCTATCGGCGCGATTTCTCAAATATCCCGCCCTTGCTGTCGCTATCGCCTTCATGGAGGCATTTTCCTTTGGATTGTAGAGGCCGAAGATTCCTTTCAGCTTGGTTTTTCCCCTGACTCCATCAAAAGCAACCGAGAGTGGGTTTCTAAGTTTTTTTGTTGCGGTAACCGTGATGGTCCCCTTTCCTTGGAAGAAGTTTTTGTTAAGGATCCAAGGCTTGCATGTTTCGCCGACATAGCGTTCATCGTAGATATGCTTGTCATCCCCGTAGATCCTTGCATTTCCGCACATGATGATCCAATTGTTGAAGTCCGAGATTCCGTAGAGATTGAAGTTCATGTAGCACTGCTTGTAGTTTTTTCTCGCGAAATTCTTGTCTTCAGGAATGAAATCGTAGCGGATCCCGTGCTTTTTGCAGTTTTTTGCGTCGCTCTCTCCCATCCACTCCCAGATTGGGAGATGGAAGCAGAACTTGACAAATTTGAAATCGACGCCAAAGCACCAGTATTTTCTGGAAGCCCAAAAATACTCTGCGATCAGTGAGACTGATTCTTCCATTTCCTTGTAAGCCTCTTTGCAGAGGTCGCTGTAGTTGCCGTTGTCTCGCCTGTAGTTTTGCGCTGAAGGGGCGCCCCAGACGACTGGGATGAAGGTTGTGTAGTTGCCCCGGAGGACCTTGCCGCCCTCTGTGAAGTTCGCGTTTTTGTATCCTCGCGTGATGCCGTAGTTTGGTGACGGTACCGTATTGTTTCGAATGACTTTCGTATCCTGATTGTTATCAAATTCCACCTTGTTTCCCCGGATGAACCAGTGGTCGAGTCCACGGGGAAAGTCCGTCTTGTCACCATTGAAATAATGCGTGAGCTTTTTGTAGTGCTTTTGTTTTTTCAGGTTTGGGGAGCCGTCTGCCATGGCGAGGAAGACTCGTTCGTGCTCTTCGGTATTGAAGAGCGGGAGGAAGAAGCTGGTTCCTTCGTGTCCCTTGGCGTAGGGGTTGGCTGCCGTTGGCACATCGAGTTCCAGCGTGAAGTCGTCAAGTGGGTTGTCCGTGCTCAATGCATTGGGCCGGGTCAGGTTTTCAACGAACACTGCCTTGGCGGCTTGCCTCATTGCCTTGGGCATTGCCGCGTTAATGTTTACGAGGAGTTCGTTTAGCGAGCGGATGTTTCTTTTGTCGTCATCGATTGCTGAAGCGAGGCGGTTATAGTCTGTCATGCTCACTGCGGATTTAATCGTGTCGATGCTTGTGCTCATCAGTTCCTTGTTGAGTCTGACGGCGTCGGGTTCGACTCCCGTCGGGCAGACGAGATCCTTAATGATGATGTCCTTTGGCGCTCCGCACCACCAGCCTTTTCCATTTTCGTTTTTGTGCTTGTCACAATGCTGGGACTTGTTTGGGCAATCGATGATCAGGGTGTGCTTGTAGAAATCTTTGCATGCATCCCTGTCCTTTTCATATTGCTTGACGGTATAGTCAAGCCATTTGGACGTGATGTAGTCCATCTGGCGGTTTGTCATTTGGATATAGGTCCATGCCATTGCACGGTTTATGACTGCCATTCTCGAGAGGCAGTCCGCCTGGACGACTGCCGCGGAGTAGGCTGCGGCATCTGTGGCGTTTTGGAGTTCCATTCTTTGGTGGATCGTTTCACCGATTGCATAGATTCCCGCGACGATCATATAGAGGAACAGGAAGACACCCAACGTGATGAAGAGGGCGGCGCCCGAGTCGTCGTCATGCAATGCTTTTAGTCGCTTGAAGGCTATGTTCAGGATTCTTTGCATGTTGTGGTCTGGGTATCTTGTTATTGATTGCTAGAACAAGTCGTCATTCCATGTCTTGGGGTGGAACATGAGGGAATGTTTTGGTGTTCCAGGGTCTATGCATAATACAGCTTTCGATCAGCGTGAATGTCGGTACTGCTTTGGCGTGCTGGCTGAAACTTGCCAGGTCATCTGGCGCGAAGCCATGGAGTTGCCAGGATCGTGATGCCCCACTTCGGTTGAAGTAGTCGATGAAATGTGCGGCATAGGGTATCAGCATCGGATAGTTGAATGAAACGATGACCTTGACTGCTGGTGTTTGTTCGGTTTCCCAAAGGTCTTCCGAGACCCCGAATTTTTCCTCGTCCGGGAGATTTTCGTCGCCATTGACGATACGGACTTGCTTGTAGATGTAGTTTTGATCTGGGACCTTGGTTACAGGGTCGAAGGTGAGCATTCCGAATGGCCTTAGTGCTTCCGCAGCTGCCTTGAAGACGGGACCCTTGGCGGCATGGAAGCTTTTTGGTCCAGTGCTGTAGTCGGCGGGATTATAGACGATGGCGGCTCGTGCGGCGCAATAGGCGGCGTATTGCGTCATTTGTTTGGCGATGATCACAAGCGACAGCTGGAGGATGCCGAAGATCAGCAGCAGCAGTAGCGGCATCACCATGATGAATTCCATGGCCATCGAGCCTTTGTCGTCCGATAGTTTCATTGGTTGGCTCCAGCGATCATAATCGTGTCCAGAATCAGTGAGAATGTGGTTCCCAATGCGATGGCAATCCCGAACGGGAGACGAACCCGCTCGTCAGATCTCGGCGGAAGCTTTTCCCGTCCTGCGGCCCTGTCGTAAGTAGGATCGAAGATCGATCGACATGCGTGTTTCAGGCGCGATCCGTCAACCTTTCCCGCAAGCAGCATGACAATGGCGAGTATGACGCCCGCAAAAGAGATGCTCAATAGGACGCCTGGAATGCGAATGATGCCGCAAAGGCAGCCGACGGCGAAGAGCATCTTCACGTCACCGCCGCCGGCGCCCTTGAGGGCAAAGGGAATCAGCAGGAACAGTCCGCATACCAATCCCCCCAGGAGACCGTGGAGTCCCATGGGAAGGCCTCCATAGCCGAATCGGAATGTCAGCGCTATCGCTGCCATCCCCAACGTAAGGGCGTTGGGGAGGCGTCGGTAGCGCCAATCGTAATAGCACAGGATGACCAGCCATGGCAAGCTGGCAGCTAAGATGACAAGGGATTCAGGCATTTGGATCTGTTTGTCTTTCGATGGTTGTTGGTGGAAAAAGCGTGTTGGCTATCCTTTTTCCATCATTCCTTGAAGTCGGCTGCTTCGCCTTGACGAATTTCCTTTCCTGCTTCCAGTGCGCCCTTGACTTCGCCAGGTACGTCTGCTGCCTGTTTTGCCCTATCTTCTCCTGCTTCTTTGACTCCTTCGGTTCCGGTCAAGGATTTTGTGGTGGAGCCGAACATCTTGGCGATGTTGTCACCAAAGACGATCACGATTCCGACGACTGCTGCTGCGACCAACAAGGCGATGACTACATACTCCATCGCCACCGCGCCGCGTTCTTCACCCAGAAGCCTACAGACCATCCTGCCAAACCAGGTGCGTTTCGCCCGTTCGATTCGATTTGCTCTTTTCTCGTTCATCTTGTTTCTCCTTTTCTTGTGTTTTGTTTTTAATTGCCCCTTTTACTTGGGGCGACCATAAGCCCATATTTTGTAAAATGCATCAATCTACTTCTGGCCACTGATTCTTCTGCCTTGGATCAGCGCCTGCGCGATGCTTCCATCTCCGCTGCCTCCCAGGAGTTCGTTGGCTAAATCCTCCTGCTTTTGGACAGCCTGCTGGATGCCTTTTTCGCCGGCTAGCGTCAATGTGACGACTTCGAATTGGCGCGCAAGGGCCGATCCGAAAACCATCACCATCGAAATGCAGGTTGCACCGATCATCAAGGCGATGATCACGTATTCCATGGCGACGGCGCCCGTCTCATCCCACAGGAGACGCTTTAAGTGCTTCATTAGGCGTTTCATATCGGTGTCCTCTTGCTTTGATTGGCACGTGCCAGGTTAAAAGTACGGATTTGGTCTTGAGATTCCTTCGACGATCGATTGCATGAATGCCTGGATCTTGAGACCGTCCCCAATCAGCTCCCCTTTGGAGTAGTCGTAGATCCCGGCAAAGCCGATGCTGTAACTACCAAAACTTATCGATCCCCCATTCCAAAAGATCCAGATCGGGAGGGCGATGAAAAAGGTAATGACGATGTATTCCATCATCATCGAACCTTTGCTGTCATGAAAGAGTCGTTGCATCATTTGTACATTTCCGACCATGCGAGTCTGACGATTGAGTCCCCTGGGATGCCGACATCAAGGATTTTCCGTCTGTTTTTGATCGCTTGTTCAGGCGTGACTTCCTTTTTTGCGATATCGGATGTTTGCTTGCGCACGTCCTTGAGCTTGGCGACAACGGATTGCGTGAAGCTTTCCGGGATGAGATTTGTGTTGTGCGACAGGAGCAATGCCATGCCGCCGGCGATAACGGCTTGCCTGTCTTCGGCTTTTTGCGAGACCTCGATCAGTCGCTTGACGAAATCGTCACGTCTCTTAAGGGCTTGCTCGGCATGTTTCGCCAAGTTCTGGAGTGGTGACTTGTCCTGGTTTTTCATCAGGTTTTTCACTGCGGGGCTGTTGCAGAAGGTGATGAAGTCGTTGAGGATGATGTAGTCCTGCCTTGCGTTGTAGATGGCTGGCCTGAATGGCGCGTCTTCCAGGATAGTTGTGTCAAACCTATCTGGCAGCATGGCGACGAAGCTATAGAAGATTTCGATGCCTAGGATTGCATCATAGGTTCCAGAGGGTTTTGCCCGATTTCGCGAGGGGAGTTTGAGTTCGAATGAATCGCAAGCGAGGACTTTTTCCAGGTTGGCGTTGTCCAGCAATTGAGTGATCGCTTCCGGTTGTTTATCTGGCGTGAGGTTTCTCTTGTCCAAGGTTTCCACCATGGTTTTGAGCTGTGCGGCGGTATTGAGGAGTCGCCCGTTAAGGGTTTGGAGTTGTGCGCGCTTGTCCGCCAGGTTGGGATGTGAAGCGCATTCTTCGACTTCCGGCAGAGGGAGTGCTGTCGCGAGCTTGTCAAACTGAAGTTTAGCGATGGACTTGGCATTGAGTTCCAGCGCGGCATTTGCCTTGTTGAGCTTAGTCACAGGAAGGATTGCCGAGTCAATGACGCCCAGGAGGATTGGGGAGAATCGATTTTTTTGTACTTTTCTGGCGGCCAATCGCTTTTGGGCCGTCTCGCGAATGCCGGTCAGTTTTTCCTGCATGCCTGGGAGCTTGTCGAGGGTATCGAAGTTTTCGAGCAGGAGCATGGTGACTCTCCAGTCGTTGCTTGTTGCTGTAAGTTCGGCAAGGATATCGTTTGCTTCGGTCATAAGCGGGGAAAGGAATTGCGGGGTGGTGCCTGCATTTTCGAGTTCGGTTGCGAGCATCGACGTCGCCTCCTCGATTTTCTTGAGGCTTGCCTCCTCGCTTTCGAGCATGGTTCTGGCTTCGATGTAGGCGTCTGTCAAGCGTTTGGCTAGGATCGCCTCGTTTTTGGCCTGGGCTGCATTGGTATCATTCCACTTCCAGAGTTCCATGTTCTGGGAGAGAAGCGGGCTGAGGAGCTTGTTTGCGGAAATCCATCTTTGGCTTTGGTAGAGTCCCTTGATTTCTTCCCATTTGGCGATTGTTGACTCCCAGTTGTCAATCATTTGTTCGAGTTCGGCTCGTTCGTGATTATGTGCTTTTGCGGCTCTTGCGTTGGCAGCTGTTACGAGGTATTTCCTGGCAGTGTCGAAGTCTTCGTCAGCGGCTGCCTTTCGTGCGGCTTCGATGTGTGATTTGGCGGATGGTGAAACGGCCATATAGGCGTAGTATCCGCCGATGCACACGAGCAAGGTAATGATTGTGACGGCGATTTTCAGTCCCAACTGGGCGCGGACGTGGGTCACGAACCTATCGAGGTACCGGAGTTCGATGTAGGCGATGGATATGATGTCGCCGTCACGCAACATTCGTCCTCCTTCGTTGAGGTTTTGAGCCAAGAGTGTTCCGTTGACATTGGTTCCATTTCGCGAGCCGATGTCCTTGATCCAGCATGAATTGTCAGTCTTGCATTCAATGGAGGCGTGGAAATGGGAGACCAACGCATCGTTGAGCACGATATCGCAATCGGGTGAAGACCCGATTTTGATGATAGGCTTGTTCAGGTCGTAGGAGTTGCCCTTGTTTACTCCGTTGAGTTGCTCCAGCCGATGGAAAGGGTGCTCTGCCTTGTCTTCGGCGGTTTCGATCGGCTCTTCGACGACGAGCAGGCAATCCCCGATGCGGATGTGGTCGCCGAGCTTTAGCTTTCGTTCCTGGATCTTGCTGCCCTGGAAGAAGATTCCGTTTCTGGATTGCAGGTCTGAGATGATCAGGCCTCCCTTTGCGGACGTGATTTTGGCATGTTGCCCTGACGCCGAGCGGTCGGAAGCCGGAATTATCCAGGTGCACGAATCGCTTCTGCCTATGGTGATTTCCGTTTTGATATCCTTGGAAGAGATTTCCTGAAGGATTTGTCCATTGAGTTCAAAACGGAGGACAAGTTCTTTTTTTGATCTAATCAATCCCATTGGTTTCTCCTGATTTTGTGGAACCTAAAGTCTTCTTCGGAGGAGAACACCGCTTTAAGGTTGTCTTGGAGATTCCGCATTGAGACAAGGTCCTTGGTTGTATTGGCCTTGATCATCAGAATCTTTTGTGCATTGAAATAGTGTATTTGGTTTTCCCTGAGGTCTTTCAGGAGCTTGATCGCTGTTTCATATTCGTTGCCCTCGGCATGCTCCATACGATATTTGCAGAGCGCGGACTTGAGCAGGAGCTCGGCTTTTTGCCAGACGGATGGTGAACGGCGCATCAGCAGTTGTCGTGCCTCGGTCAAATTCTCCTGGATCGTGCCGGGCGCCTGCTCGGCAAGGCCTTCCCAATGGACATTTTGGAAGACTTCGGAGAATCGGAAGAAACTGACCAGGTTGACAAAGTATTCAGCATGCCATCGCTCGCGCATGGGAATTTCCTTGAGGAGGATGAAAATCCATTCCTCCATCCGAATCATGACAGCGACGCCGTAGAAGGATTCGCTGTCCTTGGTGCGCGAGTAGGACACGGATACATAGGGTATCCCGTGGTCGTACTGGTAGAAGTTAACCGGTCGCATCACGTCAAAATTCCAGTTTTCGTTTCCGGAAGCTTTTTTGGCCATCCATTCTTCAAAGACTGTCTGGCGAGACTTGCTAAGGGATTCGAAATCCTGGAAGTATTCCATGGTCAGGAATAGAGGAACGTCACGATATTTGCCGATAAAGGTGTTGACCTTGATGTTGCCGGGGTTCTTCTCAATCGTCGCGCCTTCAACGTCAGGATACTCAATGTCAATGTCACGTAACCATGGACAGCCTTCGAATTGGAGATTCGTCGCCAGCAATTCACCGCTCTCGCTCATTGGCCAAGAGGCGTATTTTTCCGGTGCCCTGTAGAAGTAGAAGCGATAGACGAAAATCAGGATGTTGATTACGATGAAAATGGCAACGCAAGTTAGCCAAAATTGCTTGCTTCTTTCCTTTTGGTGCTTGCCCTTCATGAACTCCATTTCTTCTGCCGTTGCCATACGCGTCTGCATGGCAATCGTCGCATTTTCATCCTCTTCTTCTTCCTCTTCTTCTGGTTCAGGAGTTGGAGCAGGAGCGGGTGGTGGCGCCGGTTTTGGCGCAGGCGCTGGTTTATTCAGGTCGATGGCGGTTCTGTCTTCGTCTTGTGATGCCTGTGGCTTTGGTGCGGGGTCGATGACCGTGTGGACTTCGTCTTCATTTTCAGTTGCCTGGGGTGTCTTTGGCGGCAGGTCGAGATGTGTATCCTGGTCGTCTTCGTCCGTTTCAGGTTTTTTGCTTGCCAAGTTGATTTTCGGGGGTTGGTCGTCAATGGCTTCCAAGGTAAAAGCCGTCACGGATCCTAGCGTAACGGTTTGTCCTGCCACAAGCGGATAATCTTGCTGTGCTGCAGGAACGGGCTGCCCATCGACCGTAGTCGTTCTTGAGCTCACGTTGTCCATTTTAATGCCCGTTGCCGTCTTGTTGAGAATGACGTGGTGCCCCGATACATCGGGAGCAGTGATGTGGACAGTGTTGGAACGTGATCGTCCAAGGGTCAATGCTTCCCCATCCTGTATGGGGAAGATTTTTCCTGCCAATTCTCCGGCAGTGAATCTGATTTGGTATTTCATTCGATTTCCCCGTTGTTGAGGTTTACTTTCCGCCCATAATTCCGCCCAGGCCAGAGCTTTGGATCTTCAGGTAAACCGGGGTTGCGATGATGATAAATATTGCAGGCATAATGAACAAGACGATGGGAAGAATCATGATGCTGGGCGCTCGTGCGGCCTTGCGTTCCGCGATGTTGAAGCGAGCCTTGCGTAATTCCTCTCCTTGCATCTTGATGGTGTCAACGATCGATGCTCCGATTTCAGTTCCGTGTGCGACGGCGGCGGTGAAGGAGGTGAATTCATCCGATTGGATGCGCGCCGCCATATCCTCCAAGGCCTCCACACGGGTCTTGCCCAATTCCATTTGCTTGAGCACAACACCGAACTCCGTCACCAATGGATTGGATGACTTTTCGTTGGTCACATAGTATCGGACGGAGGCGGTGAAGTCCAAGCCGGAACCCATTGCCGAGCCAATCAGGTCAATGGCGAAAGGCAGGTTTTTGATGATGGTGGTCTGCCGTTCGTCTGCCGCCTTGGCGACGATCATGCCCGGATAGACAAGCCCGATGAAGCCGAACAACAGTCCTGCCATCAAGGCATAGTCGATACGAGCGCCAATCAACATGAAGAAAACGATCGGAAGGACGAAGCCGAATATCCCCATGAAGATTTCCAAGGCATAGACATGCTGGGGACCCATCTTGATGTTGGCGACAACAAGATGATTCTTGATCTTGATCGTGCGTTCGACCTGCAACGCCTCCATCTGGCGACCAAGCGTGTCCGCGAACATGTCAGTAAGACGGAAGCACCTGCGGAAGAGAGGAGGCAAATTCCACTTGTCCAAATCATCAGGCAAACGCCGCCGCTTGCCCATAAAGAACTGCAGGAACAGGTATGGAACAAATACCACCAGAAAGACGACGATGTATGTCAAAACTGGATTTTCTTGCATGTTATACCTCGATGGTGACGATTTTCTTGATGATGAGAAAACCAATGGTGACTAGGATGACGACAGCGCCAAAGGCACACCAACCTATGCCGGTGGTCAGCATCGGTCCCATCAGATCGGGGTCGATTATGTACAGAAGAATGAAGGCGAGGAACGGAGCAGCAGACATCGCTATCGCCTCGAATTTCCCCTGGGCAGTCAAATTCTTCAGCCGTTCCTGGAATTCCCTTCTGTTCCGGATCGTTTCCACCATTTTGGTAAGGACCTCGACCATTGAACCACCGGATTTGGTGGTGAGCTTGATGGTGGTGACCAGGAGATTCAGGTCTTCGCATGGCATTCTGACATTCAGCCGCGTCAGGGCTTCAGCCAGGTCGATGCCCAGGCGATACTCACGCAGGACGGTGTTGATTTCCTCCTTCATCGGGTCGGGCAGGCGTTTTGCGGTCGCTTCCAACGCCTGGGGCAACGCCAGGCCCGACTTCATTCCGCTTGCCAATCCCGTCGTCAAGTCCAGAAGTAGGTTTTCGAAGCTCTCGTGCCGCTTGAGAGTTTTCCACGAGTAGTACCAGTAAGGGAGCCAGAATCCCAATACGCCGAAGCCAATGGAGATCGGAATGTAGATCAATGGATTGAGTACGCCGGAGGCCACCAGGATCAGCATCATGCAGACGGCCATGAACAGGGCCACCGTCAGACGAAGGCGCAAAAGCCTCGCAGGCGAGATGAATCTCCGCATTCCCGTACGGGTATTGACATCGTCACCCTCGGTGCTCTCATCCGCCTTGCTAAAGATGTTGGAGACAGCCAAATAGGTTATGAATCCAACAGCAGAGAAGACCAAGACAGAATTGATGAATTCTGGACTTTTTAGGTTCATGTGTTATTGCTCCCGTCAGTTTTTCGGGACAAAGACGCCCATGTCAAGCCGCAGACGTCCACTTTTTCGAAGTTCGTCCACAAAGTAGGGGATATTGCCAGTAGCCGTGTGGTGCCCTATCACCTTTCCGTTTTTGTCCAATCCTTCCTGTTCGAAGGTAAAGATGTCCTGAAGCAGGATGACATCGCCTTCGCGTCCTGTGACTTCGGAAATCTGGACGATTTTCCTTGAGCCGTCAGGCAATCGCGTTTGCTGTACGATTAAGTCAAGCGCGGAGGCGATTTGCTCGCGGATGGCTTTTGATGGCAGTTCGAATCCTGCCATCATAACCATATTTTCCAATCGTGTCAATGCATCTCTTGGATTGTTGGCGTGGACTGTTGTGAGGGAGCCGTCATGACCCGTGTTCATGGCCTGAAGCATGTCCAAAGCCTCCGGGCCACGGCATTCTCCGACGATGATCCGGTCGGGTCTCATGCGCAAGGTGTTGATGACCAGGTCGCGGATGGTAATCCGCCCTTTGCCTTCGATATTGGCGGGCCTTGCTTCCAAGGATACCAAGTTGGGATGGGTGAGCTTCAGTTCGGCGGAGTCCTCGACAGTGATGACCCGTTCGCCTTGGGGGATGAACAGGGACAACACGTTGAGCAATGTGGTCTTGCCTGAACCCGTACCTCCCGAGACGAGGATGTTCTGGCGGGAACGAACTGCTTCCTCCAAGAACAAGGCCATCTCGCGGGTCATGGAGCCGAATTTGATCAGGTCGTCCGTCGTCAACTTCTTCTCTGAGAATTTTCTGATGGTCACGGAAGCGCCCCGCAGTGACAGAGGCGGGATGATGGCGTTGACACGCGACCCATCAGGCAGGCGGGCGTCAACCATCGGAGACGCTTCGTCAACGTGGCGACCCAAGGGTTCGACGATGCGTTGGATGATGGATATCAGATGCTGCTCGTTGAAGAAACGTACACCGCTTTCGTAGATCTTGCCCGAGCTTTCCACGAAGATGCGGTCGGGACCGTTGATCATGATTTCAGAGATGTTGTTGGAACGGATCATTGGGGTGATGGGACCGAAGCCGATCACCTCGTCCAAGACGGCTTGCCTGAACAAAGGCAATGGAATGTGACTGGGAATCTCGTGGCGACGCTCCTTCAGCACCTGGTCCAACTGACGCTCCACATTCTGCAACGCCTCGGGAGTCTTAACGTCCTGGGCAGCATTCTCGGATAGGTTCATTTTCTCCAGCAAATCCTCATGAATCCGCTTCTTCAATGCCATGATGCTGTTTTCGTAAAGCACCGTGGCATTGCGGAACTCGTCAAGGAAATTGACATTGGACTGAGGCGATGGGGGTGGAGGGGGTGGCGCAGGAGCAGGTGCGGGAACTTCCTTTTCGACGACTTCGGCTTTCACGTGCCCTTGCTGAGGCGCGGGCGCTTTAACCTGATCGGGGTCGCCAATGGTGATGGAATACTCGCCGATCTGAACGACTGCGCCTTCATCCAACGGCATCATCTCAGTGATCTTGCTGCCGTTCAGGAACGTGCCTGCTGAACTGCCAGTGTCCTCAATGAACACAGAACCATTCAGAAACAAAAGACGGGCGTGACGTCGCGAAATGCCCGCTCCGGAAATGATCAGATCACATTCCGAATGGCGTCCAATGGTGACTTCCCCATCGCCTTGGGGCATGTCCCGGACTATGACATCCGATTGATTGCTGGCTATGATTTGCATCATGGGTTATCCCGGTTTGGCTTGCAATGGTGAGTTTAGAACAACTTTCTCCACCAGCTTTTCTTTTCGTTCTTTTCTTCTTCCAGGGTCTTGTTGTCAGTTTGGGCGTCCTTATAGGTCTTGGCGGTTTCATCTTGCAGCGGGATCTCGATTTCCACGCTAGGATCGTTCTTGAGGAGCCTTGGACTGACCAGGATCAGCAAGCGGGTTTCAGCCTTTGAATCGGCTTCCTCCGAAACGAACCACTTGAGGACAGGTACATTTCTCAAGAAGGGAAGACCCGACTTCTGGGTCGCTTGGGCAATCTTCTTGGAACCTGCGATGACCATGGTCTTGTCAAGGTCGCAATAGATTGTTTGCTGCGTGGAGTCAACGGAACGATTGAAGGTATCTCCCGTGGCTGCAATCAATGCAGTATTCTCAAGTTTCAGATCGAGCATGACGCGCTTTTCCGAGACCAGTCCGCCCTTGATGGTGATATTCAAGCCGTAGTCGATGTCTTGGAGTGATCCTTGACCATCGTCACCAGAGACCTTGACTGACAATGTGCCACCTGTATGGAGCTTGCCACCCTTGGGGTCGTGGTTGAGGAAGCTGACGTGACCGGCGTTGTGGGTGCGCGTGATGCCGTTTCTAGCCAGGAACTGCACAGACTGATCCATCGAGACACCCAAAATTGCAGTGCTGCCTTCAGCCTTGCGACCGGCAATCATGTCAAAGAAGTACTGGAACGAACCGGAGAGTGTGGGAGCCTGAGAGCCGATCTTGTCCGCATCGGCGTCGGTAACGCCGACATAGACCACGTCAACTTGCAGCACGGTTTGGACTACGTCTAGGTTGACGATTCCCCTGATTTGTCCGCTTCCCGCCTTTTCTTCGAGAGAGAGCCAGGTTTGCGTGCTGAGGATCTGGCGGATTTTGTCGGCCTGCTGTTGGCTGGCGAGTTCGCCTGTGATGATGATGGCATCAGGCGAGATTTTCATGGTCAGCTCTCCCAGCGCAGGTTTTTCGCCTTCTGCAGCGAATGGGAATCCAGCGTCCAGGAGCATTTTCTTCAGATTGAGCACGGTTTCCGCCGAGGGTTTGAAAACCGCGAAGCTATGGACTTCGTCCTTGTACAAGGGGAGGACCTTCTGCAGGGTTTTCCAGTTTTCTGGATTGGTGACAGTTCCCTTGATGACGATGTAGTCCTGATTGATGGACAAGTCGAGTTCGGGCAGGGCATCAAGGTCGGTGCGGAGACGTTTTAGCGTGTTGGTGATGTTGGATTTTACCGTGATCGAGTACTCTTTCGTAACACCCGCGCCAAACACTTGCAACGTGCATTCTCCCAAGGCACGGGCCGTGACGTTCAATTGCTTTTTCGAAATCTCTTCAACCGAAATCCTGTCCTTGTTGCTGATCCTGTAGTTCTCAACAGCAAAGGGCAGATCCAGCTTCATTGTGGCGCCAACGGTCAGACTGAAGGTCTCTTTGTCTTGGGCCACGCAAAGGATGGAAAGGAAAATCGCCAAACTTAAAAGGCATCGTTTCAACATGATCTGTTTCTCCTTCTCTGGTTTAAGTTATAAAAATCCTACTCGTTGATTTCAGCGGGTACGTTTGGAATGGTGATTGGCGTCAAGCCGTCAACCAAGTCATGAAGAGCCTCGTCCATGAAAATGCCGCCGTCCTTACGGTTGAGCGCCTTGGTGTCGTTCGTCTTGCGCAACAATGGGTAGAGTTCCGCATTGCGCTGTATTGCGGTCAAGGCTATCGCTTGTTGAGGTGGAAGCGACAGGAAAACGCCACTTCCCGTGATGTCGAGAATCCTCACGCGGGGATAGATGACCGTGGTGACTGTGCGGATGATGGTCTCCGGCGCATCGTCAATATCCTTGCCTTGCTTGATGGTTTCCTGTACCTTGAAAGAGCCGATGATGGCAATTTCGTCGCCAGGCTGAAGCACTTTGACCAAGGCAGAATCGGCGAAGGTTACCGGCAAACCCCACTCGCCGTCGCCGATGACATTGCCCATCGAACGGGTCATGCCGATGTCGGTCAACAGGAGGTAGTCGCCCTTGGCAACTGTATGCAACAACTTTTGACCGATGACCATCGCTTTGTTTTCCCACTTGATGTGCTGTTTCGGAAGGGCGGAGGCTGGAACTAGGCGGGGCACTATAAACCCCTCGATCAGTGTCTCGTTAGCCTCCAAGACACGGGAGGCGGAGACGATTTCAACCATCTGTTCAGAATGTTCCATTTGCTTGGAAATTGTGCGGCTTACAGCAAAGACCGCTGCCAGGCCTAAAATGACCGCAATGACGAGGGGAATGATGTTCTTCACTGTTTTTTCCTTGATTTGGGGTAAGTATTTCTTTAAAAAATTTGGTTTAGTTAGTAAATCTTTATGCTGTTTCTATTTATTTCACTATTAATACATTAGCGCATACAACTAAAAGAGAAATTTGCAAGCGAAACTATTATAATATTTATAATATTGTAAAGCAACAAAGAAGTTATAGTCCCAGGATTCCTTTCTTTTTAAGGAAGCCAAGTTGCCTTGTGTATTTCCACATGATAAGTCCAGTCCTGATGTCAGCCATTTCAAGGACGAATGTGCGGGTGACGGATTTGGTTCTTCCATCGCGGATCTGGTTTGAGATGATTCTTGGGCGGAGTACCAGTCGCGCCGCGATCAGTGTTCCTTCTGTTGCAGTTGTGGTTTGGTCGAAATTAGGGTCGTCTTGGATAGCTCTTGCGCCGGCTATGCTTCCGGTTTTTCCAGCTCCTTCGGCCATGGTGATATTGACGATGTTTGCGTTGAGCCAAGCCGTATTGATGATATCTGTCAATTCGGTGACATTGAGGTCTGGGTCGTCAGTATCGTTGACGAGCCTGTCCAGCTTGAGAACGGGGATTGCCTTTGGGTCTTTCATTTCTACCTTGTAGGCTGCCATGAACTCCTGGAATTTTGCGTTTGCCTGTGCTTCCTTGACAGCATCTTCGGCAACGATCCTGATTTCTTCCGATGATATGGATCGAGTTTGGCGCATTCCATGTCTGGTGGTTTCAGGATCAATGATCGTGGTGGATGAGCAGCCGGCGAAAAGAAGCGCCAGCATCAGCACGTAGATTAAGTTCGTTTTCATTTGGTTTCCTCTTGTGATTGAATGGTATGATTGAAACAGTGTTGGTTGATTTTATTTCGTTGTCATCGGGAAAATCTGAATCTGTATGGTTTGCGCGGAAGGCGCGTTTACGAAGATGATGGCCGATTTCGCCTGCGGCGGAATGTCGAGATTGGCTGACGAGCTAGTTGCACCGCTGAGTGAAATGGTGACTTTCCTGTCTTTAGGCATTGGGAACTGGGTCAGGCGATAGTCCTTGGGCAAGGTTTCCCAGGAACGTGTGTCCGCCACGTTCATCGCATGCCTGTACGCAGCGCCCGCCGCCACAATGCCCAGTCGTAGCAACGCCTCGCCTAGATGGCTATTCCTGGACGGATGGTTGCGTCGCCCACCCAAGAACCCAAGGCTTGCGAAGAAGGCAGTGTCCTTGATCATCGCGCCCGTCAGGGCCCGTCGCAAGGTCTGGGGGAATCTCATGGTGAATTCCTGTCCGAGTATGCCGTCCATGTCAGAGATCACTGGTGCATCGTAGGCTTGTCCGCCTGCCGTTGCCACGTAAGACGTGAAGGTAGGGGCGTAGGTCACGCAGTATGGAAGGGCAAATGCGAAGGGGAAGTGGATCGCGGCCTGTTGGAGCGCGGCGGATCGGCCATTCGCCACGAGAACATAGACGCAATCTCGATCCAAGGGAAAATCAAAGGGCTTCGCATCAGCGAATTCGGCGGGAATGTCACGCCCCGCCGCTTTCAACAACGTGGTAAAATACTGCCTGAAAAGTGGATGCGTCGGCCGGGCATCCAGGATTGACTTGATGTCAATTCGTGCATTGTCATAGTTTTCGTCCCTGATATTGCCGAGTGCGGAGAGGAATAAAGCGGCTGGATTGAGGAAATCCCCGTATCCGTGCGGTGAAAGGACCTTGGAGGTTTTCCATCCAGCGGCAAACTCCTGGTTTTCTGGGCGCGTCGCCAAGTTGTCTGCCGTGGTTAGGTTCTTGACTGTATCTCCAACGTCTTGTCGTTTTTTGTATTGTTCTTCCAATTGCTTGTTGTCTGCCTCGAGGAATTTCTGATAGTTTTCGAGGATATCCTTTTGGTCTTGCCTCAACCTTCTGAGCTGGGCCCTGAAAGCTTCCTCGTTTCCCTGTCCCAGGTATGAGAGCGACTTGTAGATTGAGAGCGCGACCCTGTCTCGGCAGAGTCCCCGGTATGGCATGGCGGTTGGGTTGGAGATTGCAACGGTCGTTTCGGCGCTCATGTCGCGCAGGCTGATTATGGCTCGTTCGTCAAAGCTGGCGATCAAATCGTCCGTTGCCCGGAAGTGATCGAGTGCCCGATCGTAGTCGGCCGTCGCGAAGGAGAGCCTTGCGGCCTCCAGGCGCCAGGCAATCAGGTCGCGTTCGGCAGATTTCTTGACACGTTTCTCGGCTTCAGCCAAGGCACCTGCCAAATCGCCTTGGATATACGAGTTCATCATCGGTTGTTTCTGGGAGTGCGAATTGGTTAATGAAGCGCATCCCGAAAGCAAAAGTGCGCAAGCAATAGCTAGGTTGGTAATGACAAGTCGAGCAGACACGTTGAACGCCTTTTATGAACAAAACGATTATTTTGCAAATGGCTTGACTGTGACGAGAGCAGGCATGAAGAAGTCATTGATTGCGGTGGCGACCATGTATTGTCTGTAGTCGTCTCCCGTCCAACCCCGTGTCATTTGGCGATCCATTTGCCTTGAACTTACGCGAACCATTGCGGGGATTGAGGCGGCGACATTGCCGGTGGAGGTGTCGATGACTCGCAGCATGGCATTGAGACTGCCGACAGTAACCCTGGCCATGTTGCCCGTTTCTTCCACCAAGTAATCCTGAACCAGGACTTCGCATTGGGTGACGGTGACTTGAAGCAGAGCTTGGACTTCGAGGATTTGACCGACGCGCGCGAACTGTTTCGGCTCCAATGAATCCAAGTCGCCCAAGCCTTGTTCCTTCAGGATCTTGGTCACATTCTTCAGGTTTTGGACGGGATAACCGTTCGCGATCAGCGTCGGTTCGAAGAGAAGGCCGAAGTCATCTGCGAGCGCTGCCGGCGCCTTGTCGTCCTTGATGACGGGTTGGAGAAGGGCCGCGAGGGGTTTTTGAGGCTTGTCTGTGGAAAGCATTCTTTCCAGAACGACGTCGATCTTGTCTGCCAGATCATCCAGGTCCTTGCACCTGAGGTTGACTGCCTTGTCCTTGTCGATTTCACCGGTTGAAGCATTGACAAGACGCATGGTGCATGTGACCCTTGTGCCGAATTTTCCGACTTCTGAGACCAGCAGGAGGTTGACTCCTTCGATTTGTCCCAGCTTGGCTTTTTGCCTTGAGTTGAGGTTAAGCAGGTCCGAGGTTGTTGCGAGTCCGATTTCGGTCATTATCTGCTTGAGCGCCGCACGGGAAACGACGGCGTACTCCTCGGATTTGATCGATGATTCCAGGATGCCCCAGAAGGCATTGACCTCCTCGGGTTTCAGGCCGCCTGTGGCAATAGGTTCCGCGATGGCGAGCTTCGTTTGGGCGGATACCATGGTGGCTGTTGCGATTAAAAGAAGTATGAAGGCGTGACGTATGTTCATTGAAAACCCCCGTTGTTTGTTTTGGTTGACTGGGATTCGGTATGGTGATTTTACGGCAATGGCGTAACGGAAATCTTGTTCTGCGCACCGGGCTTGCACAATTCGTAGAGTTCGTCAGCGGCTTGCTCGAGAGCCGAAGTCATCAAGTTTTGGAAGATGTTGTTGTCAAATTGGACATTGCTGATCGGTCGTTGCTCGCGATAGCCTGCTGTATAGACGTTTGAGTAAACGGTGCATTGGGCAACCAAGTCAACTAGCTTGACAATCACGTCCAGGTCATAGTTGGTCGTCTTCGTCTCCAAACCATATCCCTTGAAGGTGTTTTCCCTTGAACGGATATCGGAGACCGTTGCGTAAATCAGGTGGGTCGCACCTGTTGCCTTTGCTAAATTCAACATGAAGTTCGTTGGGAAATCAGGATCCTCCTTCAGTTTTGCCATCGCGGCCTTGATCAGATCCCTTTCCTGCAAGAGGAATACGTCATTGTGTTTCCCAAGATACCCGGCAAGATAATCGGCGCCGATAATCGCGGGACGAGCCTGTCCCTTGACAATCCCCTCGTAGAACTTCTTGGTCGAAGCGCGTTTTTCTGCGGCGCTTTGGGCCGCCTCCCAGACGGCGATCATCCCCTGCAAAGCCTGAAGGGACGGATCTGTTGTGGCGATGGAAGCCTGCGCAGGCAACTCGATCGGCTGGTTCAGGTGGTTTAAAAAACGCTTGCCGCCTTCCGTATCAGCCGTCGAGAAATCCATCACGCAAATCCTGAATGGCCTCCATGCTGGCTTCTCTTGGGCGTTTAGACTTGCGTTCACTAAGAAAAGACCAGCAACTACAATGGCAAAAAATGGCCGAAAAATCCAGCTAAAATCCTTTTTCATAGCATGAACCTCGTTGTGAAACATGGAAAAACAATGTAATTTATAATACTATCTAACCTAGAACATAATTACAATGGATTGGGAAAATATAAATACAAGCGGAATTTTTACTTTATAAAAAATTTTTTAGAGCCATCCCCCCTAAAAAACAGTTGACGCAGTGGGAAAAACGATTTTTTTGCGATTTTTTGGGGAAAATGACATTTCAAATG
>Ga0123335_1001558_pt1 | contig 36867 bp, 31 predicted proteins | sample BiotimSIPDNA_2_FD_89707 | JGI IMG/M metagenome (GOLD analysis project Ga0123335, IMG submission 89707) | Anaerobic biogas reactor microbial communites from Washington, USA - Biogas_R2 time_0 SIP DNA | ecosystem: Engineered > Bioreactor > Anaerobic > Unclassified | place: Washington, USA... | reverse complement strand
GATGGAAACAGTAATGATATTTTTGAAAATAATGCAAGTGATAATTTTACGTTCAGTTTTGAAACCGCGTTACCTGGAGATTTTGATAAGGATGGTGAAGTCGGTTTTGGTGATTTAAGTTACGTTGCAGAATACTGGCTCGAAAGCAAAGGTGGAAAGATATCATCAGACAAGATCCAGGAGTCTGGTCCTGCAAAAGACGGTACTGTCCCTAATTTTATAATGGATACAGACAGCTTGTTTGATTATGAAGATCTTGGGGTTTTTATTCAGATGTGGCACTGGTGTTTTTACCAGGAAAAGAGTAAAGATAAATCTCTTGCCAAAACAATGGCTGGACACGCACAAACCGCAAAACATGGATTCGTTAATTTAAAACCTGATTTGGTAAACAGAACTACGGTTCTTGAAATGGGTGTAAAAAGTATAAACAAACTTGTATCATTCAGATATTATGTAACTTATGATCCGATGGAATATCGGTTCAATAATTTTGAATCTGGTTCATCAGGTTCAAATACAAACCACATGGTTATTTCCGCACAAAAACATGAGTATGGAGAGTGTGAATTTGAAGCTGCATATTTATCCGCAACACAGCCAGGGTTATCCGGAGAATTTACTACTGCAGTACTGGAATTAAATGGCATTCCTCAGAAAAATTCAAAAATAAGAATACATTATGAATTAACAGGATCAAACCACAAAACAATTGAGCAGGGTATTATTGATCTGTTTCCTGATGAACACGGGGACGATGATTCAGATACAGTCAATTTTGTTAAAGATTTCACTATAGTACCAAATCCTTTACAGATTTCTGTTTATGATAAATCTCTTGAATTCAGCCATGATCCATCAATAAAAGACAAGGTGATAAACAACAAAAAAGGCACACTTTTTATTGTTCCGATAGATCAGAATGTAAAAACAGTTTCTGGAGATATAAGAATCTATGACTGGTTTGGAAACGAAGTAATAAGAACTTCAAAAAATTCAATTAAACTGCAAGAAATGCAGAAAGAGATTCATATATTCTGGAATGGAAGAAATAAAACCGGCATGCCCGTAAACAGAGGAATATACAATGTTGTGATAACTCTGAAAGAAAACAGGAGCAACAGAGTTTTAAGAGGCAGGGTGGGAGTAAAATAAAAAAATCAATATTCCAGTATGTTCGGGATATGTGGAACCCTGTGAATAACCTCGGTTTAAAGAAATCCTCTTCATCACAAGTTCCCATTTCTTTGAACTTTTTCCTTTTTTCTACACAAATTCCATTCTGTATTCAGAATCTCCAAGACCTCTAAGGAGGGAAATTTAGTGGAAGAGGTGCCAATCTATGATGGCTTTTTATGTGCACGCCAACAAACACAGGAGGTAAAATCTTAAAACACTGTGATATATAAAAATATGATTTTTTAATATTTTTACACCCAGTCATTTTCTTCATGTATCACATTTCCAACTATATATTTTCCTTCTCTTTCTCCAGCCTCTGTGTCCTCTGCGATCTCTGCGTTTTACTATCTCCAGATTCTATCTCTGTATTCAGAGTCTCCCTTCCGGAGACTGCCCAGAATCACCAAATTCTATATCAAACCGATTTCATTAAAATAATACCAGCAATATTCTATAAATGGGAAAAGGCCGAGTTTTCGCAAAAACTATAAATCTAAAGGGCCCTTAATCGTAATAACTAATCTGATAATCTATCTAACATATTAATCTAAAGAGAGTTATATTGCCAATTACAATATCTCATCCTGCCGCTGCTATTCCGTTCAGATGTTTCGACCTTGTTTTATCCGCATTGATTGTCGGGAGTATGATCCCGGATTTTGAATTTTTTTTAAAACTATCGGATGGCAAGGTCATAGGACACACCATTCCTGGAATTTTCCTTTTTTGTATACCATTAGGTTTAACAGTACTATTTGTTTTTCATAAACTGATAAAGTTTCCCCTTCTATCACTGTTACCATATAAACATCAGGCAAAACTATACCCTTTTGCAAAAAAGTTTCATTTTTTTCCTGCAAGAAGATTTATTCACATTATTCTGTCTCTTTTTACAGGAATCGCTTCCCATCTGATTTGGGACAGTTTTACACATCATGACGGGTTTATGGTAAAATTATTCCCGTTTTTAAGCAATACCGTTTTTTCATTTCCACAAGGAGACATACGTTTATATTTTATTCTCCAGTATGCTGGATCAGTACTTGGTTTAATAATGATTATATACTGGTACAGAAAATGGTTTTATCATGCCAAACCAGTGGATAATTTTGTACCATATAAATTTCATTTACCCCATAAATTCAAAATTCTTTCCGCAATCCTGTTTTTCAGCGCATCAGGTGGACTGACTTTTGGTTATTTCACCTTTGATGGTAAAAATTCAACTGAATTAATTAAGAGCTTTATCACTCAATCATCGATTGCTTCATTTTCCGGTTTTCTATTTGCACTTTTAATATTCGGCATAATGTGGCATTATTTCTTACCACACAATAAAAAATCAATTGATATAAAAAATGAAATTTAATTACATGTTTCATCATATTTAATATCTTAAACTCTGCAACCTTTAGAAAAATAAGCTGCAATAGATAAAAACATGTTCATTCTGTTTTTAACTGCTATTGCAGCTTATTTTGTTTTATTGGCTAAAACTACCAATTAATTTTTTTATAATTTCCTTTTTTCCTTTTAAAATCAAGGTCGGGTTGATCTTTCTCAAAATAAAAATTATGAAAATATTTTTTTCCCATTTTGAGAAATAATTTTTTCAACCATTTTACTTTTACTGAAATCACATAATTTTAGTAACGTTTATCAGGTACATTTTTTGCGTAGCAAAGAAACTTAATTTAACAGCTTTTACTCATTATACCTGTTTATCAGAATTTGAAATGAATACGGACTATCTAAAATGTGAATTTTAACTTCATATAATTAACAAGTTAAAAAAAACTATCGGTCGATTTCAAAAATATCTGTTTAAATTTATCTACCGACAGCATTTTCTAATAAACGTGCTTTCCCACTCAATTTTCAGTTTTTTTGATTTCAAAACATATAAATATCAAAAAGTTTAGAAAGGAGACAAAGCATGTCTGTTAAAATATTTTTTTCTTCCATTTTAATTACTTTAGTATCTCTTCTCAATTTTTGTGGTGTTACCCCTGATGTATTGGAAGTTATTGAAAGCCATCTGGAAATTAACGCGATATTTGCCAACCATCAAAATCTTTCAAAAATAAAAGAAACTTCTTTTGACAGTCTTGTAGTTGAAATAAAAGCTGATGATATGGAAATTTTAAGAAAGAGCATAAAAATTGACCCGAATAATCTTGTATTAAAAGATACTATAAGAAATGTTCCTGCTGGTAAGAAACGGATAATAAATGTATATACAGTTAATAAATCAGGTCAAAAGACACATATAGATTCCGTAAAAAACAGGGTGATTGATATTGAGCCAAAATCTGTTAATGTTTTAAATGTAACTCTGATTCCTGTCTGTGGCTCAATTTATCTACAAGTTGGAGGTACTCCAACAAATATTAAAACTATCTATGCTAAATTTACCTCCAATAACAACCTTGTGTGGGAAACTGCCATTAAAAGAAATAGTCCGCGATCGTTCATAAGTTTAGACAACATTCCTGATGGCGAAATTGGAGTTGTTGAAATTTTTGAAGTCGATTCTTCCGGAGATACTCTTTATTATGCCAAAAATGATATAAAAATTGATGTAAATAATTCAGAGATTATTAATCTTTCTATTAAAGCTTTTGACAGTGATTTTCTATTGAACATTGATGTCAGAAAACCAGAGTTAACCATTATCTCCATCGGCAATGATATGTACATACCTGCTGATACAGAAACCGGTGAACTAGTTATAACCGAAATAATGTATGCCGCTGATGGTAATGAATATATTGAAATTCATAACACAAAAAATACAAAACAAACATTTGATTCTATGTACATTGACATTGACGGAAAATATTATTTGTTTACGGATGTCACAATTGAACCTGACAGTTTTTATGTTTTTGGAAGAAATGAAAATTCCAGGTGGGTTAATCAGTCCCATGGAACCAAATCAGCACTTAACCTTTCCTCAAAAGGAAACTGGATTACATTGAGGAATAATGATTCAACAGTAATAGATCAGGTAGTATTTACGGGAGATAACAACAACCTGGAATGGCCAAAAACAACAGGTAAACAGGCAATTTTACTGATAAAAGATAAAGCAACTTGCGGTTTGAATAACTTTGGTCGCAACTGGATATTAGCAGAAACATTAATCGACAGTACTTTGGATATGTACGGTACACCCCAAAACTGGTAACTCTGATAATTTAATTTCTTCTCAAGGATAAACTTCCCTGTACATCAGAAAAATTATGATGTGCAGGGAAGAAATAAAACAATGCATATGGTTTTAAGATCAAGACAGATCAGGATTGTCAAGTTCGACATCTACCGGATTTACATTCCATATCTCTTCAGCATATTCTTTTATTGCTCTGTCTGAAGAGAAAGTGCCCATGTTTGCAACATTAATAATTGACTTTTTAGTCCAGACTTCAGGTTCGTTAATATAAAGTTGCTCTACATATTCCTGGCATTTCATATAAGATTCGAAATCTGCCATTATCATATATTTATCACCATGCTTCAGTAAAGAATCGTAAATTGGTAAAAACATATGTGGTTCCTCAGGACTAAAATAACCCGAGGAAATTAAATCTATTACCTTTTTAAGCTGTTGATTGCTGTTATAAAAATCCCATGGATTATAACCTTTTTTCTGAAATTCTTCAATTTCTTCTGTATGCAAACCAAAAATAAATATGTTATTATCCCCTACCTGTTCCTTTATTTCAATATTTGCTCCATCCATAGTACCAACAGTCAAAGCACCATTTAATGCAAATTTCATATTACCGGTTCCTGATGCTTCTGTACCGGCTGTTGATATTTGTTCAGATATATCAGTTGCGGGAATTACATACTCGGCTAATGAAACCCGATAATTCGGTAGGAAATGAACTTCCAGCAAACCCTTAGTATCCGGATCGTTATTGATCACACCAGAAACATTATTAATAAACTTAATTATTAATTTGGCCATATAATACCCGGGTGCTGCTTTACCTCCAAATAATATTGCTCTTGGAACAAAATTTTCTGTTTCTCCAGATTTTATTTTATTGTACAAAGCAATCGCATGAAGAACCTTTAGCAGTTGACGTTTATATTCATGAATTCTTTTCACATGAACATCAAATAACATATTCGAATCCAGATGAATACCTTCCCATTTAAGCATCTTTTCTACAAAAAGTTTCTTACAGAAATTCTTTGCTTCACGCCACCTTTTTAAAAATTCCGGATCATCTACAAAAGAAAGAAGCTTTTTTAATTCAAACAGATCTGTAACCCACTTGTCGCCAATTTTGCTGCATATCAAATCTCTCAGGAATGGATTTGATTTATAAAGCCATCTTCTCTGCGTAACCCCGTTTGTTTTACTGTTAAACTTTGAAGGCCACATATCAGAAAAATCACGTACAAGTCCGTTTTTTAATAACTCAGTATGCAGTTTGGACACTCCGTTTACAGAATGACTACCTACTATCGCAAGAAAGGCCATCCGTACTTTTGGCTCACAGTCCTCTTCAATTATTGACATTCTACGTAAACGGTCTGTATCTCCCGGAAATTTATATGATACCTGACGTAAAAATCTGGCGTTTATCTCGAAAATTATTTCCATATGCCTGGGAAGAAGCGTTTTCATTAAAACTACCGGCCATTTCTCAAGTGCTTCAGGCATAAGTGTATGATTAGTATATGCAAATGTTTTGGTTGTAATGTCCCACGATGTATCCCAACCCAAATTATGTTCATCAAGCAGAAGCCGCATTAGTTCAACAATAGCTATTGCAGGATGAGTATCATTAAGCTGAATTGAAACTTTCTCGGGGAAATTATCAAAATCATTATTCAATTGAAGATATCTTCGTATTATATCCTGAAGTGATGCAGAAGTAAAAAAATACTGTTGTTTCAATCTTAATTCTTTACCTGATACATTGTTGTCATTAGGATACAAAACTTTTGATATGTTTTCACTGTTTATTTTATCCTGACATGCACCAATATAATCTCCATTGTTAAAGTACTGCAGGTTAAACTCCTCTGCAGCTCTTGCAGACCATAACCGAAGTGTATTCACATTATTAACACCATAACCAGGAACAGGAATATCATACGGCAAAGCAATGACATCTTCTGTATCTATCCAGGCAATTTTCAAATTACCACCATCATGGTAAAACATGGTTTTGCCATAATATTTGATTTTAACCTTATATTCAGGTCTTTCTATTTCCCACGGATTAATATACTGCAGCCATAACTCGGGCGTTTCGTGTTGTTGCCCGTTAATAATTTTCTGATTGAAAATGCCAAAATCATATCTTATGCCATATCCAACAGAAGGAAGTTTTAAAGTTGCCATTGAATCGAGATAACAGGCAGCTAATCTTCCGAGCCCACCATTCCCAAGACCGGCATCATGCTCCTGATCAATAATGTCTTCGAAATTTAATTTAAGATCATTTAAAGCTTTTTCACATGAATTACCAATTTTAAGGTTAAGGATATTATCGGCCAATAACCTGCCAAGCAAGAACTCCATTGATAGATAGTAAACCCTCTTTACATTATTTGTATGATACTGTTGCCTGCTGGATATCCACCTCTCAATTAGACGCTCCCTTACTGAATATGACAAACTCAAATATTCATCATAAAGAGTTTGTGAATAATTGTCTTTAGCAATGTTATACTCAAGATTGCTCAAAAATGCTCTGCGAATATCCTCTGATGACATACCTTTATGATGGATATACCATTGGGGAAAATTGTTTTGTTTACCAGTCTCTTTTTGTTTTTGTCTTTTTGTTGTTTCATTCATTGTAAAATCCCGAAGAATTAATTTTAAAAAAATTTAAGTATACCTTAAGTTTAAATAGAAAGAAATAAAAAAATGAATCATTTGTAATTTAAATTCTCATTTTTAACCTGTTTAATAAAATTGAAAAATAACGGAGTCAGTATGTTTTGGTACGATAATTTAGATACATAACGCTTTTTAAAATATAGATTTAATTATCTCTTTTTTTTAAGAAAAAATGAGATTTTCATTAATTTAATTGGATTAATCCAAACAAAAAAATTTGTTTATAAGAAATCTTATTTTAGTGTTCCTTTCGGGGATGGTTAAACCCCTGCGCCTTCAGACCTGTAGTGGTACTGCGACAAGAGAAATAAGATATATACTCCGGCTAAAGCCGATGGGTTTAAACGATGATTTTGACATTAAACTACGACAGACTAAAAGCGAATTGCATTTGCAATCGAATTCAAGTCGATATGTAACTCAGTTTATTACAAGATTTCTTTTAACAATCCCAAACAATCAAAATACACTGAAAACCCCAATAGCCAAATAAAAGCTAAATCATATATGTCAGGATAATGACTCTTAAAGTACTAAACATAAAGAATTAAAATTTTGGCGATTTAAATTCAAAGCATATTAATTATATAATGTCACTTCCGAGGATACTTTTATTTTTCTATTTTAGACCGGTTTGATACCAGATAAAACGATTTAATTAAAATCAAAAAAAAGAATGTTCTAAAAAACCTAAGATGTAAAAAATGAATTTGTTCTCTAAAAATTAAATAAAAAACGTGAGTTACATTTAAAAAATTTATTAACTTATCATTTCTAAAATATTTTCTAATGATATTTTTATCATATGGGTACTATGGTCTTTTGTATTAAACCAAAATACCAGATTATTTTCATTTATTGTGAAACATTCATTAAATGAATCTTTATTACCACATGGATATATGTGATTATACAATTTTTTTGCCTGAAGAATTAATTTTAGTTTTAAGTCATCCATAAAAACCCTAATGACCTAACAGCAATTATTATACCAGGTATAAAAATTGGTATTTATTAATAATTTGATAGATTAGAGGAAAAAATTACCCATATATTGGCTTTTTACAAGAAAATTTTTCATTAAATATTTATGGAAAAAATTATCATAAGAGAAATAAACTGTTTGGATCTTGATACAATTTTTGATATTGAAAAGGATTCATATTCTAATCCTTGGACTTTAAATGATTTAGAAACAGAAGTTCAGAATTCTTTTTCTAAGAATTATCTGATCAAAAAATCAAAAAATATAATCGGATATGCATTTACACACATAGTAATAGATCAAATGCAGATAAACAATTTTTGTATATCAGAGAAATTTAGAAGATGTGGATATGGAAAAATTTTACTAAATAGCATATTAGCTTATATAAGGACTGTGAATATTAAATGTGTGTACCTGGACGTACGCGAGGGTAATATTCCAGCTTTAAAATTATACAGTTCTTCGGGATTTAAAATAGATTGTATAAGAAAAAACTATTACTCTGATGGAGAAAATGGGATATTGATGTCAAACAATATAGGGGGTTATACAGATACACTTTCTACCTGTTCCATAGAACAATTACCGTGAAAAACTGCTCCTTCATTGATTATCAGATCTTTTGTATGTATATCGCCAATTAATGAAGAATTGGCTTCTAATTCAACTCTGTCTTCAACTGTTAAATTTCCAATAACTTTTCCACCAACAATGGCACTTTTTGCAATAATATCAGCTTCAACAACACCAGAATTCCCTACAGTTAAGATTTCTGAAGTTTCAATTTTCCCTTTAAAATTACCATCAATACGAATACTGTGCGGTACTGTTATAGTTCCTTCGAATGAAGTTCCTTCACCAATAATCGTATAAAGTCCTTTATTTCCTTTATCCATAATAACTCCTTGAGATTATTCATTTTGAATCAATAAAAATTTTGACGGATCAATGTTTTTCTCATCTTTTAGTACTTCATAATGAAGATGTGGAGCAGTTGATCTTCCAGTATTACCAACGAGAGCAATTGTTTGGCCTCGATTAACTCTTTCATGTTTTGAAATCAGAACCTGGGAACAATGTCCATAACGTGTTGAATAACCATGTTCGTGTTTAATAGTTACAATTAATCCTAAATATTTATCAGTTTCAATTTCATCAATAATACCTGGAGCTGTTGCGCGAATAGGTGTTCCTCTTGATGCAGCAAAATCAACACCTTGATGACCATTAACAGAATCTGATGAAAATGTACGAGTAATCCACCCTTCAACAGGAGTTATATTAGGAATAGATACGATTTGCTCATTTAACAAGTCATTATTGGATTCAGTAATTTTAGAATTGCTTTTTGAATAGAGTATTTTTATTTCTGTATCTATATCTTTTTTATCCTCATCAATAACTGCAAGATTTTCAATATATCTGCAGAATTTTTCAATGTTTTCAATTTTGTTTGAAAGAGAACATAATTGTGAATTTTCTAAAGCTAATTTTTCATTTTCAGATTTAATTACATGTAGAAGTTGTAATTTGGCAGCAATTTCACCTGATTTAAAAATCAAAATTAAAAGTCCTGCTATAAAGATAAAAAATAAAATAGAAATAGAAAAAATTATATATTTATGTATTCGTAATGTGAACGATTTTCCATTATTTTCGGGAAAAAACATGAGTGTAATTATTTTAGATTTTTTTTTCATGCCAACAACAGGTCCACAATTCTTGTAAGGTCTGCTTGATTATAAAAGGATATTTCCAGTTTTCCTTTATCTTTAGATTGATTTTTAATTTCAACGGAAGTTCCAAATTTATAACGTAATTTATCCAAGACCTGTAATATATCTGGATCTTCAATTTCATTTTTTTTAGAAGAATTAGTATTTTTATTCTTTTTAACTGAAATTTCCTGTGATTCTTTTTCGATATCCCGAACAGATAAATTATTATCAATAATTTTTTGAGCCAGTTTTAATTGTTCTTTTTCATTATTAATTGAAAGCAGTGCACGTGCATGGCCCATAGAGATTTTGTCTTTTCGAACAAACTCCTGGATTTTTTCAGGTAAATTTAATAATCTCAAAGAATTCGTGATTGATGTCCTGCTTTTTCCAATCTGCTTTGAAAGTTGTTCATGAGTATAACTACACTCAAGAATAAGTTTTTGATATGCAACCGCTTTTTCTATTTCATTTAGTTGTTCACGTTGAATATTTTCAACAAGAGCAAGCTCAAGCATTTCCCGATCAGTAATATGGTTTTTAATTATACAGGGTAATTTATTTTTCCCTAAAAACTTGAAGGCTCTAAATCTTCTTTCACCAGAAATAATCTCGAAAAAATTTTCTTTTTTTCTTACAACAACAGGCTGAAGAAGTCCTTGATTATCAATACTTTCTGCAAGTCCTTTGATTTCTTCATCATCAAAATCTGTTCTTGGCTGAAAGGGATTCGTTTTAACTGAATCTATATCAACATAATGAATTTCCTCATTATTATCATTATTATCAAACTGGGTAGGAATTAGATTAGATAAACCTCGACCAAGAGCTTTGCGGGAATTTTGTTTATTCATTTTGCATAATTTCCTTAGCTAAATTGAGGTAATTTTCTGCTCCTGATGACATAATATCGTACAAAATGATAGGTTTTCCAAAAGAAGGAGATTCACTTAATTTTACATTTCTTGTAATAACCACATCGAAAACACGACCGGAAAAGCACGATCGAACATCATCTGCTACCTGTTTTGATAGATTTAATCTTCCATCGTACATAGTCAACAATGCACCTTCAATAACAAGCTTTGAATTTAAATTTTTTTGAACAAGTCTGACAGTGTTTAATAATTCTGCCAATCCTTCTAGAGCATAATATTCACATTGAATTGGAATCAAGACGGAATCCGCAGCAGTTAAGATATTAACTGTAAGAAGTCCTAAAGATGGAGGAGAATCAATAATAATATAGTCAAATTCCTCTCTCGCAGTTGCGAGTGCTTTTTCAAGTTTTTTTTCCCGAGCTATGACATTTACAAGCTCAATTTCGGCTCCAGCAAGATCAGGACTCGAGGGAACTAAATACAGATAATCAATAGAATCACTTTTAATAATAATATCAGATAATTGAATTGATTTAGATTCAACTGTTCGTTCAGTTAAAACGTCATAGATTGAATATTCAATATCATTTTTATCATAACCAAGCCCGGTAGTCGCATTGGATTGGGGATCCATATCCACAATTAATGTTTTTCTTTCTGCAGCAGAAAGACAAGAGGCCAGATTGATAGAAGTTGTTGTTTTACCAACTCCGCCTTTTTGATTACATACGGCTATGATTTTTGCCACTAAAAATTTCCCCTAAGATTAATTGTATAAAAGACGGTAAAGAAAATAATTTATAAAAGTTCTAGGGACACTAAGTTTAAACCTGTTATTTGATTTCCCAAATCATATTCAGCAATTTCGCTGATTTTTACACCATCTTTTTCTTTATTGCTTGTTATAAGATCAAGTTCATTAGTAAATTGTTTTGTTTTAAATGTATACATATGGCCGTCTGATAAAAGAAAAGGTTTAGCAAGCTGGGAAAATTTTTGAAGAGAACCTATTCCCCTGCTAATGACATAATTAAATTTATTTTCTGGTATTTCCATCTTTTCTACTTTGAAATTAAAAGTATTAATATTATCAAATTTTAGTACAGATATAACTTCTTTTAAGAATTTCATTTTTTTTCTGTTAGATTCTACCACAACAAAAGAAAGGTCTGGCCTGAATATTCTGATTGGAACAAAGGGAAACCCTCCACCTGAACCTATATCAAGCACTGTTGCATTTTTTTTAAAACCAAACAAAAGGAGGGGTTGCAGAGAATCACAAAAATGACGAAGAAAGAGGTTATCAAATTCATTTTTTGGTATTAAATTGGAATAATCATTCCATTTAAGAATTAAACAGATATAGGTTAAAATCAATTCTCTTTGATCCATTTCAGGAGTTAAACCAAGACGTTCAAGCTCCTTTAATTCATAACATGATTTCGCTTTATCAAGATAAGATTCAAGTGAAGAGTTCATAGTCACTTCCCATTGTTTCACGTGAAACATATTGATGATGATACTTTGATATATATAAAATAATTAAATTAATATCTGTTTGTGTTATCCCAGGTATTCTCATCGCCTGTCCTAAATATATTGGTTTTATCTTATTTAATTTTTGTTTCGATTCGTTTGATAACCCATTTATGTTTTCATATTTAATTTCTTTTGGGATTCTTATATATTCACTTTTTTTATATTTATTTATTTCTAACTTCTGTTTTTCTATAAATCCTTCATATTTAATATCTGATTCAATGTTTATCATTAATTCCTTATCATCTATATTAATATTCATTTTTTGCAATATATCTTCTATATTTATTTCAGGTCTTCTTATTAATTCAAATGCTGTAATTTTCTCATCTTTTATCTTACCGTCATTTTCGCTATGTAATTTTATTTTTTTTGATTTTAGTATTTCTTTTATATTTTTCTTCTTTTCCCATTCTCTTTTTCTTTTTAAAAATACTTTTTCATCTAAATAACCCAATTTATATGATATGGGCATTAATCTTTCATCGCTATTGTCTTGTCTTAATAAAATTCTCCATTCTGCCCTTGATGTAAACATTCTATATGGCTCATCAATACCTCTTGTAATTAAATCATCTATTAAAACTCCAATATATGAATTTTCTCTTCCTAAGATTATTTCTTCTTCCCCAATTATTTTTTGTGCAGCATTTATACCTGCTATCAACCCTTGACATGCCGCCTCTTCATAACCAGATGTTCCATTTATTTGACCAGCAAAGAAAAGATTGTTTATTATTTTTGATTCTAATGTTGATTTTAATTGAACCGGGAAAAAATAATCATATTCAATTCCATATCCAGGCCTTTGTATTTTTGCATTTTCAAGACCTTTTATGCTTTTTACCATTTTTATTTGAGTATCAAATGGCAGTGATGTCGATAAGCCATTAAGGTAAAATTCATTATTTTCCAGATTTTCTGGTTCTAAAAATAATGCATGCCCGTTTCTTTCTCCAAACCTTACTATTTTATCCTCAATAGATGGACAATACCTTGGACCTATACTTTTTATTTTGCCTGTATATAAAGGTGATTTGTCTAAATTATCAAATATTATTTTATGTGTATTTTCATTTGTTTTACTTATCCAACATACAGCACTGTTTTTTATAGGAAAATCAGTTCTGTAAGAAAATCGCCAAGGATTTTTATCTCCCTCCTGCTTTTCCAATTTTTCAAAGTTTATTGTTCTTCCATCTATTCTTGGTGATGTTCCTGTTTTTAATACACCACTTTTTATTCCTAATTCATTTATCGCTTCAGTAAGATTTTTTACAGCAGGCTCACCCATTCTCCCGGATGAATATGAGTATAAACCAATATGAATGATACCGTTTAAAAATGTTCCAGATGCAACAATAACAGCCTTTGTTTTTATTTTTTCTCCTGTTTCTAGTTCTACATGACTAATCGAATTGTTTTTTACTAAAATTCTTTTTACTATACTTTGTAGCAAGAACAAATTTTTATTATCTTCAAGCCTTTTTCTTGCTAATTTTCTATATTTCTCTTTATCTGCCTGAGCTCTATTCCCCCAAACTGCTGACCCTTTACTTAGATTTAGCATCTTAAAGTGAATCCCACAATTATCTATTAATTCACCCATCAAACCACCTAAGGCATCTATTTCTCTAACAATATTACCTTTAGCTATACCTCCAATTGATGGATTACAAGACATCTGCCCTATTAAATCCAGGTGATTTGTAATTAAAAGTATCTTTAAATTTTTTTTTGCAGCTATATATGCAGATTCTATTCCAGCATGTCCGCCGCCTATAACAACTATATCAAACTTCATAATTGTTTCACGTGAAACATTATTTTCCTATACAAAATGTTTCAAAAACCTTATTATATATTTCTTCTTTATCTATCTTTCCTAAACATTCTTCAAAATACTCTATAATTTTATTTAAACTTATTGAAGCTATTTCTTTTGTTTCCCAATGTTTTTTTACTTTTCCAATTTCGCTTTTTATTTCTCTTATTATTAAATCTTGTCTCTTTGTCTGAACTACGTCAGTAAATTCATATTGTTCTAATATTTTCTCAATTTCTTCCTTTATTTTTTTTATTACTACATCTTCACTTTTTTCTTCCTTTAATGATATTTTTACGTATTCATTTTGTATTTTTCCTATATCTGCTTCTTTTTCCTTTTCTTTTATTTCTTTATCTGATTTATTTATTACTACTATTTTTCTATTTATATTTATCAACTCTCTTCTTTCTTCATCAGACATTTTTTCATCAGCTGATGTAACCCATATTACAATATTTCCTTTTTCAATTTCTTTTTTTGTCCTTTTAATTCCTTCAATCTCTATTTCATTATTTGTTTTTCTTATTCCTGCAGTATCGGTTATTTTTATCTGTTTTCCATAAAATATTACATTCTCTGATACAGTATCTCGTGTTGTTCCTTCATGTTTACTTGTTATCGATCTTTCAAATCCTAATATTTTATTAAATAATGTAGATTTTCCTGCATTTACGGGCCCTGCTATAATTATCTCTATTCCATCTTCAATCCTTTGATTTCTTTCTCTTTTTTTTATTTCTTTATCTATTTCTCTTTCTATTTCTTCAAGATTTTTTAACTGTTCTTTTTCATTTTCTATTTCTATTTCTTCCCCAAATTCAATCTCTGTCTCTACCTCAGCAATTATTTTTATTATTTCATTTTTCCATTTTTCTATCACTTTTTTATGTTCACCGTTTATCTTTTTTAATGCATTTCTACTTTCTTTTTCATTTCTACTATTTATCAAACAATTGATTGCTTCTGCTTCTATTATATCAATTTTTTTATTTAAAAAAGCTCTTTTTGTAAATTCTCCTTTTTCTGCGCATCTTGCACCATTCTTTATTATCTCTTCTACTATTCTATTTATTGTGAATATTCCACCATGGCAAATTATTTCAACCATTTCTTCACCTGTATATGATTTTGGTGCCAAATATTTTATTGTTGTTACTTTATCTATTTCTTCTCCTTTTTCATCTATTATTCCATATATTCCTAATATTCTCTCTTTTTCTTTTTCAAACTTTTCTTTTTCTTTTATCGATTTTTTTACAATTTGTTTTGCTTGTTTTCCTGATATTCTTATTACTGCTAAAGCACTCACTCCTGGAGGTGTAGCTAATGCAACTATAGTCTCTCTTTCTTCCATTTTTCTCTACTTCTTTATTTCCTGTTTTTTTCCTGTTATATATTGCTGAAATAACTGTATTGCACTTGATAATGTCCAATATAAAACCAAACCTGATGGAAAATTATTGAAAATAAATAATATAAAAACCGGCATTATGTATATCATTGCCTTTTGATTTGGATCTTTTATTGTCATTTTATTCTGTATAAACATCAACATCGCATTTATTATTGGTAATAATGCTATTTGTGACCCATATATAGGAATTCCCCCTGGTATTATACTTTTTAATGAAATTAAGACTTCTGGTTTTGATAAATCTTTTATCCAGGGTAAAAGTATTGTTTCGGCTCCTCTTAGTTCTATAGCTTTTCTTAATACCACAAACAATGCAATAAATATTGGCATTTGAAGAAACATTGGAAGACATCCTGGATTTAACGGATTTACACCCTCTTTTCTGTATATTTTCATTATTTCTTCATTCATTTTTTGTGGATTATTTTTGTATTTACTCCTTATTTTATTTACTTTAGGTTGTATTTCCTTCATTTTGTTCATAGATTTTACACTGCTTTGTGTCATTGGATATGTAACAATTCTTGAAATTATTGTTATTATCAATATTGCTACTCCATAATCTTTGACTATGCTTTTTAGCATAAGTAGCAACCATAATACAAATTCTGCAATCCATGGAAACCATTTTTCCGACCAGAAAAAAATCTTTCCGTATCCCATGACAGGAAACAATACCTTTTCAAATCCCTCATTATATTTTTTTAATTCTTCAAATTTTGTTGGCCCAACATAAAACCAGTATTTTTTATAATTTTCTTCTGCAACTGTCTTAAAACTTATATCATAATCAATTTCTACAACTTTTTTTTCTTTTTCATTACCTGGTATCTTATATCCCGATATTCCCATATCTGCATCATTAATATTTTCAGATACTATGCTAACTAAAAAGTATTTTGATGTTATACCTATCCACTTATAAAACCCTGTTGTTTCTTCTTGTTTTTTATTTTTAAATTTTAAATGTTCTATGTTTTTTCCATTATAATAATGTACTACTCTCTGTTCCTGTCTATTATCTTGTTTTTCACTTTCTACGATTCCACCTTCCCATCCTACATTAACAGATTTCCCTTTTATATTTTCGCTTTTTATTTCTAATCCTATTTTGTAACTATCTTCTTCAATTGTAAATATTTTTTCTACTATTTCCCCGTCTTTCTCGTATTTTAGTTTTATATCTTCTTTATTTTTTACTTTTATTTTTCTGTCCCCATCAATCCCATCATCAAATAACTTTTCGTTATATGATATTCCCCCTATATATAATTGTGCTCCACCTTTTTCCTGTTTTCTTATTATTTCTATATTTTCCTTTGTATCTTCATTTTGGTATTCTTTCATTTTTACTGATACTATTTTTCCACCCATTTCAGTTATTCCAATTGTCATTTTTTTATTTTCTAACCATATAGTATCTACTTTTTTTTCATCATCTTCTTTTTTTATTTCTTCTGTTCCCTTAATTTCCTTATCATTTTTATATTCACTATAGTTTTGTTCATTATCTTTTTTTGTTCTTTTCTCTTTTTTTATTTCCGGTTTTTTATACTCATTCTTCTTTATTTTTTCTGTATAAAATTTTTGATATGTTTCACTTCCAAAAAATGATACAGTTATCATTATTAATAGTAGAGCAATTATGGTATTTTTATTCATTTTTTACCTTTCATTTATTTGGATCATATCCACCTTTTGAAAATGGATTACATCTTAGGATTCTCCATATTATTTTTATTATCGCTTTAAATAAGGAATATTTTTCAATAGCTTCTACTGCATATTCTGTACATGTTGGATTATACCTACAAGTTCCATCAGGTATCAGAAATAAATTCTTTATTATTCTGACAGTATTTTTGATTATTATTTTTATAATTTTTTTATTTTTCTCAGCCATATTTTTATAAAGCTGGTATTTGATTCGTCTTTATTTTTAATTCCACTTTTTGGCAGGACGAGGATATCAAAGTATGGTGGGTAATAAATTCTGTTTTTTCTTATTATTTCTCTATAATATCGTTTTGTTCTATTTCTTATATACGCTTTTCCACACCTTTTCGTAATTATTACGGCAAATCTGTCTCTTTGTTTTTTATTCTCTTTATATATTATATTATAATTTGGGTAAACTATTTTTTTTCCGTTTTTAAAAATATCTTTTATTTCTTTTTTTTTCTTTATTCGTTCGTTTTTTTTTAATGTTTTTTTAAAAAAATTATTTTTCCCTATATCTTCCATATAGAGTCTTTTTATATAGAATCAGATACTGTTAATCTTTTTCTACACTTATTTCTTCTATTTTTTAAAACTTTTCTACCATTAGCACTTTGCATTCTTGTCCTGAATCCATGCTTATTTACTCTTTTTCTTTTTGATGGTTGAAATGTCCTTTTCATGATATTCTCCTTGTCTTTAAAATGATATAAAATATAATTTTTCCTTATTTATGTCAAATTCTTTAATTTTATTAATTAAACAACCTTTTTTCTATTTTTTTATCCCTTTTTTTTCTATTTTTTTATTTATTTCCATTCTCTTTCATTTTTTGCCTTTTTGTTTTATTTTTACTTTCTATGCATACTTTATTATGGAATAATGTTTTAGAAAAACTTTCAACTATTTTGGATCATCACAGATTTGAAACATGGATTAATCCATTAACACCAGATCCATCATCTTGCAGCGATTGTTTAATTCTTTTAGCTCCTAATCAATTTATTGCTGATTTCCTTGAACATCATTACAAAAAACTTGTTTTTTCTACTGTTCGAGAATTTTCTTCTTCTATAAACAATGTTTTGTTTTTACATAAACCTTTTGTTTTTGATTCTAAAAATTCTGCTTTTTTAAATATTCCTCATTCAATAGATAATTCTTATAATAAAGCTTCTTTTTTTCCACAGCTTAATAAGAGATTTACTCTTGAATCTTTTGTAGTTGGTGCTGGTAATCAATTTGCAAAAAGTGCAGCATTAGCTGTAGCGGAATCTCCTGGTAAAACTAAGTTTAATCCTCTTTTAATTTATGGTGGTGTAGGCCTTGGAAAAACACATTTGTTGCAATCAATAGGAAATTTTATCCTTTCAACTTCAAAAAAACATAACGTAACTTATGTAACTTCTGAAGAATTTTATTTGAATTTTATTGACGCTATAAAAAATAATAATATAAAAAAATTTACTGCACAATATCGCACATCGGATATTCTTCTTATGGATGATATTCAGTTTTTTTCTGGAAAAGAAAGCACCCAGGAAGAATTCTTCTATATTTTTAATACACTCTATCAAACAGGAAAACAAATTGTTCTTACATCAGATCTTCCTCCGGGTTCTTTAAAAGGTCTTCAGGATCGTTTAATTTCCCGTTTTCAATGGGGGTTATGCGTTGATATTCAACCTCCTGATCTCGAAACAAGAGTTGCTATATTAAAAAAAAGAGCTGAAGAAGACAATTTAAGTATTTCTCAGGATATTCTCTATTTTATTGCAGAAAATGTTTCCTCAAATATCAGAGAACTTGAAGGTGTTGTTATACGTCTTCTTGCTTTTGCTTCAATTACAAAGTCTGATATTGATATTGATTTGGTTAAAAATGTTTTAAAAGATTCTGTTAAAGCTGAAAATGTTAAAATATCAATCGATAAAATTATTGAAAAGGTTTCTGAATATTATAAAGTACCTGTTAATAATATTCGCGAAAAAAACAGAAGAAAAGAAGTAGCTCTTTGTAGACAAATTGCTATGTATATCTCAAAAAAAGTTACTAATCATTCTTTAAAAACAATAGGTCTTAATTTTGGTGGTAGAGACCATAGTACAGTAATACATGCTATTAATAATATTGAAACTCTTAAATTATATGATGATACACTTTCGGCAGATATTGATAGTATTATTTCAAATTTAAACTGTTACTAGTTATTAATGTTAATAATTTGTTTATATCTATATTTTTTATGTTTTTAATGTTTTATACTCATTTTTTTTTTAACATGTAACTTATTATCAACACAAGAAAAGTTATAATATTCAATGTGTTATGTATTTTCCCATATTTATCAACATTACTATATACTTATACTATATTTATTAAATTATAATTATTAATTCTTTTTATATGTTGATTACATACTTTAAAGGGAGCATTATATGGCGATATCTATTCAAAAAAAAGATCTTTTTGACCTTATGCAAAAAGCATATCCAATAATTCCAACTAAAAGTTCTCTTCAAATTCTATCTAATTTTAAACTTTCCTTTACTGGTTTTCATCTTGAAATCTGTGCAACTGATCTTGATCATTATATGCGTGTTTCAGGAAACGCTTCTGGTGATGGTCCATTTGATATTACAGTTAACGCAAAAAAAGTTTTTGAAATTGTCAGAGAACTTCCTGATGGTTTAATAAACCTTGATATTGATGAAACAGTATTACTTATTAATTGTGAAAATGGATTCTCATGTAAAATTGCAGGCGCTGACTCAAGAGATTTTCCGGGTTTTCCTGAGATTAGTTCAGGTAATGAATTTGAAATTAGTTCATCTACTTTAAAAGATTTAATTTTAAAAAGCAGTTTTGCTGTTTCTAAAGATGAAACACGAGTCTGTCTTTGTGGAATATTGTGGGAAATAGATAACGAAAAAACCGGAATGGTAGCAACTGATGGACATAGATTAGGAAGTGTTTTTTATAATTCTTCTTTTTCTGTTCAAAATTCTTTTAACGGTATTATTTCCCCTAAAAGCGTGTTGAATATGGTAAGGGTAATTGACTCTAAAAATCCTGATGAAAAAATTAAGGTCAATATTGATGAAAAGTATGTTACTTTTTCTACCCCTAATCTAACTATGTGTTCAAAATTGATTGATGGACCTTATCCTGATTATACAAAAGTTATTCCAAGGAATAATCCAAAAAATGCGATTATAGAAAAAGCAATTCTACAAAATGCAGTTCGCAGAGTTTCCGTACTTTCAAACCAAAAGACACATTTGGTAAAATTTTCTTTTTCAAAAGGAAAATTGGAAATTGTTGTTCTTAATAGGGACATTGGTGGTGAAGCCAGAGAAATAATAGATATAGATTATGATGGAGACAATCACATAATTGGGTTTAATGGTCAGTATTTATTAGAGATAATTGATATAATAAAAGAGCCTAAGATAAGATTGGAGATGAACACACAAATAAGTGCTTGTTTAATATTTCCTGTATATGAAAAAGAAGAAGAAAAAACAAGTGAGGATCTATTTTTAATTATGCCATTGAGAATAATTGAAGAAATTTAAATTTATCTTTTTTTTTAAACTTACTTCAAGTTCCAGTAAGAGGGATGAGAATCCTTATTATGAATAACTGTTCAGGTAAATAAATTTCTGTTCTATTTAAAAAAATAAAAATCTAAAAATTTTCAAATAGAAGTATTACAAATTATACTTGAGTTGTTTAGTTTTAAACGTTTAATTTAATATATTAATATTTAAACAACCATACTAACTATCCGTATTATAAGGATGATTATACAAAATATTCAATTAAAAAATTATAGAAACTATAAAGAATTGGATATTGATTTACCTGAAAATGGTGGGATCTTTGAAGGATCAAATGGATCGGGAAAAACAAATCTACTTGAAGCAATATACTTTCTTTGTACGGGACGGTCACAACGGGGAGCTAAAAAATCAGAAATAATAAATTTTGATTCTGATTACTTATATTCAAATGGTGTTTTTCTAGACGATAATAAATTTAAAATAACCACATCAATTGGATTTAATCGTAAAAAAAATGTGGTTATGAAATTAAATGGAAATAAAATAAATAAATTTACAGAATGGTTTGGATACAGACCAATAATATCTTTTGGAGTTGATGATATTCAAATTATTCGTGGATCACCTGAAAATAGAAGAAAATTCATAGATATACTTTGTAGTCAGATTGATAAACAATATTTATCATCACTAATAGCATATCGTCATTTTCTACATTATAGAAACCTTTTATTATCAAAAAATAATAATTTTGATAAAATTCAGTGCGAAATTTATGAAGAAAAAATGGCAGAAGCCGGATCAATAATATTCAATACAAGAAATGAAATCATTTTATCATTAAAAAACATTTTCAGTGACAATTATAATATAATCAGTGGAAAAAAAGAGAATGTTAATATTGAATATAATCCATCTATTTGCATTGAAATACCTTGTAAAGAGGATTGGAAAAATGTATTTTATAATTTACTCTCAGAGCGCAGGATTAAAGATACTGAGATGGGTTTTACCTCAATAGGTCCTCACCGGGATGATATAAATTTTTATATCGATCAAAAGCCAGCTAAAAGCTATGGATCACAAGGTCAATGTCGTTCATTAGTTTTAGCCCTGAAGTTAAGTTCAATATCCTGTTTAGAAAAAAATAGATCAGATAAAATGATATTTTTATTAGATGATGCAGTTTCTGAGCTTGATCCTGTCCGTACTTCAAATGTTTATCCACTTATAGAAAATAGAGGCCAGGTTTTTATCGCTACACCTGAAATTAATAGAGGTTATAGTAATTCATTAACAAAATTTTATGTTTCCGACGGGAAAATAAAGAATATATGAGTACCTGGAAAAGTCCAGAAAAAATAGATTCCATAGTAGATAATCTTTTATCTGAACGAGGATATCATACTATATGTAAAGAATATGAAGCAGTTTCTAAATGGAAAGATATTGTAGGTAGTAAAATTTCGAAAATTTCAATTTGTGATCGCATTGAAGATGGAATCCTTTATGTAAAAATATCTTCTGCTTCGTGGCGTCATGAGCTTGTTTATCTAAAAAATCAAATATTAAAACAGATAAAAAAAGAAACAGGATGCACGACAATTAAGGATATTGTGTTTTATTAAAAATTTTTTCCTTTTATTCAGGAAATATATCTGGAGAAATTATGAGCAATCAACAGTATACTGCAAATAGCATCAAAAGTCTTAAAGGTCTGGATGCTGTACGCAAACGTCCAGCAATGTATATAGGAAGTACCGGTTCATCAGGTTTACATCATCTCGTATATGAGGTTGTAGATAATTCAATTGATGAGGCTTTAGCAGGATTTTGTAACAGGATTGACGTTATTATACATGGTGATGAATCAATAACAGTTTCAGACAATGGAAGAGGAATACCTGTAGATTATCATAATGAAGAAAAAATGTCTGCTCTTCAACTTGTCCTGACAACTCTTCATGCAGGCGGTAAATTTGACAACTCATCATACAAAGTTTCAGGTGGACTTCATGGAGTAGGAGTATCTTGTGTAAATGCGCTATCATCAGTACTTCAAGTAGAAATATTCAGGGATAATAAAATTTATTTCATGGAATTCAAACGCGGTGTTCCAAATGATGATGTAAAAATTATCGGATCAACAGATCTGACTGGAACGAAGATTAAATTCAAACCAGATTCTGATATATTTGAATCAGTATCTTTTTCTTTTGATGTTTTATCAAAAAGACTGAGAGAATTAGCTTTTCTTAATAAAGGCGTTACTATTACCATTAATGATGAAAGATCTGAAGAAAAATTTCATGAATTTTGTTATCCTGGTGGTTTATCTTCTTTTATATCTTATCTTGATGAAAACAAAACCCCTCTTCATTCAGAACCGATTTGTTTTAATCAAAGCAGGGATAATATAGAGCTTGAAATTGCAATGCAATATAACGATTCATATACAGAAAATATTTTTTCTTTTGCAAATAATATAAACACAATTGATGGGGGTGCGCATCTATCGGGATTCAAAAAAGGTTTGACAAGATGTATTAATACATATATATCAAAAAATAATCTTCTTAAGAATAATAAAGTTGAGATTAAAGGAGAAGATTTAAGAGAAGGGTTAACAGCAGTAATTAGTGTAAAATTGTCAAATCCTCAGTTTGAAGGGCAAACAAAAACAAAATTAGGAAATTCTATTGTTTCGGGAATAGTAGAATCATATGTTGTAGACGTTCTTGGAATGTTTTTGGAAGAAAATCCATCAATCTCAAAAAAGATAATAGAAAAATGTATAAATTCTGCTGTTGCAAGGGAAGCTGCCCGCAGAGCAAGACAAATAGCAAGAAGAAAAACAGTTATGGATGGTGGTGGGCTTCCGGGAAAGCTGGCAGATTGTTCAGAAAAAGATCCAAATAAATGTGAAATTTTTATTGTTGAGGGAGATAGTGCCGGTGGAAGTGCAAAAATGGGACGTGATCGTACTTTTCAGGCAATATTACCACTTAAAGGAAAAATACTAAACGTTGAAAAGGCAAGAATCGACAAAGTAATATCTCATGAAGAAATACAGATAATAGTTCAGGCCCTTGGTACCGGGTTTGGTAAAAATGTCGATGATGAAGGTTTTGATATATCCAAACTAAGATATAATAAAATAATCATTATGACAGATGCTGATGTTGACGGAGCACATATAAGAACTCTGTTACTTACATTTTTTTTCAGACACATGCCGGAATTAATTGAAAAAGGTAATGTTTATATTGCTCAACCTCCATTGTATAAAATTAAATCTGGTAGCGAGGAAAGGTATGTGTTTAATGATGAAGAAAAAGATCTGATTTTAAAAGAGTGGAGTGAAAGAAAAAATATTTCTATACAAAGGTATAAAGGTTTAGGAGAAATGAATCCTGAGCAGCTTGCAGATACTACAATGAATCCAGATACAAGAATTCTATTAAATGTAAAAATGGAAGATGTAGTGGAAGCAGATCGGGTATTTACTATGCTTATGGGTGAAGAGGTTGAGCCAAGAAGAAGATTTATAGAAAACAATGCTACAAAAGTAAAAAACCTTGATATTTAATGGGAAAAAAAATGAAATCTAAATTAACGGTTTTGTTAACTAATGATGATGGGTATAATGCTCCAGGAATTAAATGTCTTTATGATCATTTAAAAAATATATTTAATGTTATAGCAGCAGCTCCCGATAAAGAACGCAGTGGGGCGGGCCATTCATTCACTTATTCAAAACCACTTCATTATGAAAAAAGTTCTTATATAAATGGAATTAATGGATATATAATTTACGGTACTCCTGCCGATTGTGTTAAATTTGCTGTCAGCTATCTTTTACCACAAAGGCCGGATATAGTTGTATCAGGAATTAATTTTGGTGAAAATAGCGGATTGTCAGCATTTTATTCTGGAACAGTAGCAGGTGCCCGTGAAGGAGCTTTCTGGAATATACCAAGTTTTTCTTTCTCGATATGTAAAGAAAGTACAAAGTATTGCCAAGAATATGCTTCATTAGTTCCAGGTATAATCGAAAAACTATTATTTGCAATAAAAGAGTCTGACAAAAATGAAGAAAACTGCTATTATAATATAAATTTTCCTCCATGTAAACCATCAGAAGTAAAAGGAACCCGTATAACCTGGCAAAGTATGGCATTTTTTGATGATCGCTATGAAAAAATTGAAGTTGAAACTCACCATACAGGCGAAGGGTATATGATAGTAGGTGATAAAAAAGATATTGAAAAATCAGATGCTTTTGATTCTTGCGCATTAATGAATAACTACATAACAATAACACCACTTACCTTTGATGCAACAGCACATAATGCAATTCCACACCTTCGTTGGCTTGAAGATGAAGATTTTTTGAAGAGGTGACATATAAAATGAATGAATTAGGCAAAATTTCTCCAGTCTTTTTAGAAGACGAAATGCAGAAGTCTTATCTTGATTACTCTATGAGCATGATAACTGCAAGAGCCTTGCCGGATGTCAGAGATGGACTTAAACCTGTACATCGCCGGGTTCTTTTTGGAATGAACGAACTTGGATTGGTTCACAACAAACCACCGAAAAAATGTGCTCGTGTTGTAGGTGATGTTATTGGTAAATATCATCCACATGGAGATGCAGCTGTTTATGATTCTCTTGTTCGTATGGCTCAGAATTTTTCATTACGCTATACAATGGTAAACGGACAGGGTAATTTCGGTTCGATTGATGGTGATCCTGCTGCAGCTATGAGATACACTGAGTGTAGAATGACTTCACTTGCAGAAGAAATGCTTGAAGATCTTGATAAAAACACTGTCAATTTTGCGCCGAATTATGATGATTCACTAAAAGAACCAACGGTTCTTCCTGCAAAAATTCCATATTTACTAGTTAATGGTACAACTGGCATTGCTGTGGGTATGGCTACAAATATGGCACCTCATAATTTAACAGAAGTGATCAATGGAACTGTAGCGTATATAGATAATCCGGAAATTACGATTGAAGAACTGTTTAAAATAATTCCAGGACCAGACTTTCCAACAGGCGGCATTATTTTTGGAAGATCGGGTATACTTGAAGCATATAGGACAGGACGGGGAAAAGTAATAATAAGGGCAAAAGCTGAAGTTGTTAAAAATTCAAATGACAGAGAAGAGATTATAATTACTGAAATTCCATACATGGTGAATAAATCAAACCTTTTGGAAAAAATTGCAGATCTAGTGCGGCAAAAAGTAATAGAGGGTATTTCTTTTATAAGAGACGAATCAGACAGACATGGTCTGAGAATTGTCATTGGAATTAAAAGAGATGACTATGGAGATATAGTTCTAAATAAATTGTACAAATATACACAAATGCAAACAACTTTTGGAATAATAAATCTTGCTTTGGTAAACTTAAAACCACGGCAGCTTAATTTAAAAGAATTGTTATCATATTTTATTGAACATAGACATGAAGTTGTTGTCAGACGAACTGAATATGAGTTGAAAAAAGCAAGCGACAGGGCTCACATTCTTGAAGGTTTACGAATTGCATTGAATCATATCGATGAGATTGTATCAATAATTAAAAATTCTGATTCTCCAGATAAAGCTCAAATCAGTCTGGAAGAAAAATTCGGGCTTACAAAAATTCAGTCCAAAGCAATACTCGAAATGCGTTTGCAGCGATTAACGGGTCTTGAAAGAGATAAAATTGAATCCGAGTATAATGAATTGTTAAAATTAATAGAAAAATTAAATGCCATACTGCAATCAAAAGAATTAAGAATGCAAATCATAAAAGACGAGCTTCTGGAAATAAAAAAGCGATTTGGTGATGAGCGAAGGTCAGAAATAATCGATGCATCCAGTGATGTAGATATTGAAGATTTGATAGCTGAAGAAGACATGGTAGTTACATTGACTCATGAGGGTTATATTAAACGTACATCTTTATCTACCTATCGTGCTCAGGCAAGAGGAGGTAAAGGTGTTAAGGGTATGGATTCAAAAGAAAATGATTTTATTAATACACTTTTCGTAGCTTCAACACATGCATACATTCTGTTTTTCACAAATACAGGAAGATGTTATTGGTTAAAAGTGTATAAAATCCCAGAAACCGGAAGACAATCACGTGGTAGACCAATTATTAATCTTGTTAATTTGAGACCCGAAGAAAAAATTGCAGCATTTGTTCCTGTAAGAGAATTTGATGATAAACATTTTATAGTTATTGCAACAAAATTCGGAATAATAAATAAACAATTATTGTCTTCTTATTCAAATATTAGAAAAGATGGAATTAATGCAATAAATCTGGATGATGGAGACAAGGTGATTGAATGCAAATTAACTTCTGGTGAAAGCGATATCATACTTGGAACAAAATTCGGGCAGGCAGTACGTTTTCATGAAAGTGCTACAAGAGAACTCGGCAGAAATACTCGAGGTGTCAAAGGAATTACTCTTCGTAATGGTGATATTGTTGTAAGCATGATTATAATTAATGAAAAAGATCAGGTTTTAACAGTAACAGAAAAAGGATTTGGTAAAAAAACACAAGTTTCTGATTACAGAAAAACCAATAGAGGTGGTACAGGTATTATAAACATAAAAGTCACCGAAAAAAATGGTAATGTAGTTGGACTAAAAGGAATTTTTGGTGATTATGATCTAATGTGTATTACCAAAAATGGAATAATAATAAGAGTTGATACTAATAAAATATCTGTAATTGGCAGAAATACGCAGGGAGTTAAATTGATGAGCCTTTCTGAAGGAGATGTTGTTATTGATATAGCTCTTTGTGAAAAGGATGCCAATACAAATGAAGATCAAATAATTGAAGCAGTACCAGAAAACATCGTATCCAACGTAGACAGTGAGAAATCAGAATCTGAAGAAAACAATGACAAAACTGAAGAATAATTTAATTTAATATTAAAATATAAATCAGTCTGAAAGAGATTTCAGACTGATTTTTTTATACAAAGAATAAAACATTTTAATTTCTGACACACGTTGTCACTGCGTCAACGATACTGTATGCTATTGTAATCGTTAACGACTAAAAAGAAGATGGAAATTTCAGAAATAATTTTTATTACTTTTTATAAATACAAAGTTGTTAAGAAACACAGATCTCATAAAAAAATAAGGATTAATACTTTAGCAGTTAAAGATTGTTTTATAAAAGAATATTTTTGGTAATTTTTAAAACTGTTTTCCAATGATTTACAGTTTTGATGCTGTAAGTATAAGAGTTAATAAAGTAGCAAGGATAGATGATATTTTGAAAACTGCATCTGCAGTATCAACAAAACGTTTATGAGGATTTGAATACATGATTTTTTGAGGAACTATTATGGCATCTCCGGGTTCAATATTTGAATTCAAAACTTTTTTATTCGTTATTATAGAACCGTTTGCTTTAATAATGTATATATGTTTTTTATCTGAACTTTTCTTTAAACCTCCAGCTGCATTCAGATAATAAGAAACAAAAGAATTATTGGAATCAAAAATGAAAGTAGAAGGATTAAAAACTTCACCAAGAACTGAAATGGTGTTTGGCTTTCTTGGTACGAATAACTCATCACCATTCTCAAGTATAAAATCTTTATAATTCTCCTTTTTTCTCATATCAATAATAACACGGCCGCTTTTTTCTTTTTTTTCAATTTGATGTTTCATTTCAATCTGTTGTGAAATTGCTTCCGGTAGATCATTTGAATTTTCTTTCACAGCCATCTCGGTAGAATATGCTAACAGATCCATTTCCATTTGTTTACTGTATTCATTTAGATGTTTCGATTCAAGTTCTTTTACTGATTTTCTAGTAAATACAGCAGCTGCCAGATAAGCATCCTCCTTTAAACCACCAGCTCGTTTGATTAAATCTCCAAGACATTCACCTTCAAATAAAATATAATTACCAGGATAAACAAACTGACCACTTAGTTTAATTTTCTTTTCATCTTCCCATCCTTTTTTGTTTCGAATAAAAACCCTGTCCATTTTTTGTAGAGAGTAATTATGTTCAGGTAAATTGTCCATTGCCAGTTCAACAGAGAAATCATATTTTTCAGTTACTATTTCTATATTTTCAAGATATTTCCTTCTGTAGATTTCTCCACGTATCGGACTTGCTTCTTCAGTCAAGCCACCCGCCTGAAGTATCAAATCACGAATAGTCATGTTGTTCAATAGTTTATATTCACCTGGATAAGTTACAGCACCCTCTATATATACGGTTCGTACAGGTTCAAAAAAGTCACGGTTATAAATAACTATCTGGTCTTTTGGCTTTAAAGTTAAATTATCAGCTGATAATGAATCGTCCAATACATTTTTAAGATTGAATGTAATTATTCTTTCAAGAAAATCAGGAGGATCTTGCCGTAAAATAACCGCATATTCAAAATATGTTTCCGGAAGTAATAATTCGTAGCTAAATAAGATATCTCTTATACGCATATTTTCTTTATATTCCAGTTTTCCGGGTCTCTTGACATTACCACTTAAATGGATTGCGTTGTGATTTTTTTCCAGTACAGGATAAATTTTAACAATGTCCCCATCCTTAATTTCAAAAGATGGTAAATCATTATGTTCCGAATTGTAATCAAGCACTACCTGATAATCATTATTAATAAATCGTTCAATTTGAATTTTGTTTGTCCATGCAGAAGGAGTAAAACCACCGGCATACTTTACTAGCTGGTTTAAATTTAATTTATCATTGAATTCATATAGAGCACTTCTCCTTACATTTCCCGCAATTGCAGCCATATTTTTTACAATTGGTACAAGAATGACATCACCAGATTGTAACCTTAATCCAGTATTATCTATTCCATTAAATAAAAAGTCATAAAAATCAATACTGGTTTCTATTTTCCCATTGCGTTTCAGTTGAATATTTCTCAGAGATCCATTTTTTGTAGGGCCTCCGGCAGCAAAAAGAGCATTTGTAACATTAGATAATGCACTTAATGTATAATAACCGGGTGAAACGACTTCACCGACTATATATATTCCAATAGTTCTGAGTTCACCCATTGATACAGAAGCATTTACACCCTCTATTTTGCCAACGCGATTAATAATATTTTCACGCATTGTATTGAAAGGGGTTCCTGCTACAGAAACAGGTCCGATTCTTGGAATATTGATTTTTCCATTTCTGTCAACCTTTAACCTGTATTCTTCATTTATTCTTCCCCAAAGCATCACAATAATTTCATCATCACTACCGATTGGATAATTAGACGGAACAGTAACAAAATCAGAAGGAGCAAATGTTGATGGCTTTGAATTGTTAAATATATCGTAACCAAAGTTTTTAAGGGTTGGTAATAAACTATCAGGATTAATATCTATGCCTTGAATTAATTTTTCGTAAACAGATAATTTTTTGGAATGTATAGAATCAATGCTGTTTGAATACATTGAATCAGTTTTGATGACTTGAGGAATTTTTGCGGTATCATTTTTAAAGCTATCAAATAATTTTTTTGATTCTAAAGAATTGACGTCTTTAGGAACCAAATTGTTTTTATAATATTGATTTATTAAGTTTGTATCAAGTTTTTGTGTAAGATTTGTAGCCTGTGGAATAGAGAAAATTCCAGTGAAAATAAATAATGCAAAAATTAACATTTATTAGAAACCTCTTTAACGTCAAAGATAATACCATTTTTTACAAGATATTTATTATAATAATCTATTCCTTTTGATATGAAAAAATTGTGTTTTACCGTAATAATTATTGCTTCATAAAAATTATCTTCAGGTGTTTCAATTAACTTGATTCCATATTCATTTTGCACATCTTCAGGATTTGCAACAGGATCCCACACATCAGCAATAACACCGAAACTTTCTAATTCCTGAATAATATCAATTACTTTTGAGTTTCTGATATCCGGAACATTTTCTTTAAATGTAATACCAAGAACTAAAACTTTTCCCTCCATTACATTCAATTTTTTATGGATCATTTTTTTAATCAATTCTCTGGCGAAATATCTCCCCATTGCATCATTAATTCTTCTCCCTGCCATAATTATTTGTGGGTGATGACCGATTTCTTCTGCTTTATACGCAAGATAATATGGATCCACTCCAATGCAATGTCCTCCTACCAAACCGGGTTCAAATGGTAAAAAATTCCATTTTGTAGATGCTGCTTCAAGAACTTCTCTTGTAGAAATACCAAGTTTATCGAATATTATACGTAATTCATTCATTAAAGCTATATTGATATCCCTTTGAGTATTTTCAATCACTTTTGCAGCTTCTGCTACTTTTATCGATGAAGCTTTATGAATACCAGCTTTTACAGCAGTTCCATAGACAGTGGCTATTTTTTCGAGAGTATCATCTGTATCACCAGAGACAATTTTTTTTATTGTTGAAAAAGTATGAACCTTATCTCCTGGATTGATGCGTTCCGGAGAGTACCCGATATTGAAATTCTGCTTCCATTTTTTTTGCGAGTGTTTTTCAAGAACAGGTACACATTCATCTTCAGTAACCCCGGGATATACCGTAGATTCGTAGACGACTATACTTCCATCAGAAAGATTTGACCCAACGGTTTCAGATGCTTTAAGAAGGGGTGTTAAATCTGGTCTTTTATTTTTATCTATAGGTGTAGGAACAGCAATAATTATAAAATTGCCTTTTCTGATTACATCAGGATCTGTCGAGAAAACGGTTTTTGTTTCAGATAATAATTTATCAGATACTTCACCGGTTGGATCTTTCCCATCAAGCAGAGATTTAATACGATTTTTGTTAATATCAAAACCAATAACATTAAAATACCTGGACAATTCTATTGCCAAAGGTAAACCAACATATCCAAGGCCAACAACACAAATCTCAGGTTTATACATTTTATCTCCATGTTGTGATAAATCATGATATTAAGAATAATGAGAAAATACAACAAGTTATGAAAATATGCGAGAACAAGTTCATGTTTTATAAAATGAATTATACCAGGAAATAAAATTTTTTATTCCCGAATCAATATTTGTTTCAGGCACATAACCAAGCTCTTTGATTTTTGAAATATCGGCAACAGTTTCAACAACATCACCAGGTTGAATTGGAGCAAATTCACGAATAGCTTTTTTACCGATATTTTTCTCAATTTCCGAGATGAAGTCCATGAGGTTCTCGGCTTTATCATTTCCTATATTATAAATTTCATATGGTTTGGGATTATTAATAACCCTGATAACACCATCAACAATATCGTCAATGTATGTAAAGTTTCTGATCATTTTTCCATTATTAAAAATTTTAACCGGTTTATTTTCAACAATGGCTTTTGTAAAAATAAAGAGAGCCATGTCTGGTCTCCCCCATGGGCCATAAACGGTGAAAAATCTTAAACCGGAACAGGGAATCCCATATAAATGGTTGTAACAATGAGCTGTTAATTCATTACTTCTTTTTGTTGCAGCATATAAAGATATTGGTTTTTCAACAGGGTCAGATTCAGAGAATGGTAGTTTAGTATTACCACCATACACAGAAGAAGAAGAAGCATAAACAAAATTGTGTATATTGAATTTTCGAGCTATTTCCAACATATTCAAAAATCCTTCATTGTTAGATTTTTGATATGCAAATGGATTTGTCAGTGAATAACGAACACCTGCTTGTGCAGCCAGGTGGCAAATTTTTTGGGGTTTGAAATTTGTAAAGATTTTTCCAAGTTTTTCAAAATCACAAATATCAACTTTGAAAAAATGGAAATTTTCATATTTTTTTAGATTGGATAGTCTGGCTTCCTTTAATGCGGGATCATAATAATTATTTATATTATCAATTCCAATAACATGTTCTCCGGAATCCAGTAATTTTAAACATACATGGTATCCAATAAAACCAGCTGCACCAGTTATGGTAATCATAGAGTATTCTCCGAAAATTTAGGTTTAACGTTTGCATCACCCCCCCTGATCAGGGCTCCTCTGGACAGAACCAGTCGCCTGTAATGGTATTGATCTATCAGGAAAAGATCATGTGTAGCCAGGATAACAGTAGTTCCCCAACTGTTTATAGTTTGCAGTAGCTTAAAAATTTCCAAAGAAACATCTTTATCCAGATTTCCAGTTGGTTCATCTGCTAAAAGTACCCAGGGATCATTCACGATAGCTCTAGCGATACTTACTCGTTGTTGTTCTCCACCTGAGAGTTGGTTGGGATAATTGAAACACTTATGGCTTAAACCGGTTAAGGCAAGAACTTCAAATACCTTTCTTTTAATTTCTCTTTCTTTAGTACCTGTTACTCTTAAAGCAAAAGCAACATTTTCAAATACATTACGATCGTTAAGTAAACGAAAATCCTGAAAAACAATTCCCAGCTTTCGTCTTAAAAAAGGCAGATCCCGATTGCGTACATACTTTGAATCATATCCACATGTAAAAACATGGCCAGAAGAAGGTTTTTCCTCCATGTAGATATGTTTTAATAATGTAGTTTTTCCGGCACCACTGGCACCGGTTAGAAATACAAATTCAGCTTTATCGATTAAAAAGGAAACATCATTTAGTGCCTCATATATACCATCATAGATTTTTGTTACATGCGTAAACTGTATCATGATCAAATTTTCTGTAAAAGAAAATGAATTCTTTCTGATTCTAATGAATATTCATCAAAAGAATAATCATCCCAAATTCCCAGAATCGAAAAATCAGACAAATTAATAGTTTTCTTAATTAACCTGGGAGAGAAAACTTTTTGAACATGGTGTTCTTCATATCTATTGTATTCTGAATTATTATTGTTGGCTTTTCTAAAAATGGTAAAATCGTTATACTGTTTTGAATCACTTTTATTATAATAACTATGCCGTAAATAAAAACAATCGCCAAAATCTTCATAATCTACATAATCAGAAAAATAACGCAGTGAATTTGTTTCTGTAGTTATATCAAACAGGAATAACCCATCTCTGTCTAAACACATTGATACTTGTTCAAAAAGCCTTGAGTAATCTTTGAGGTTTTGGAGATAATTTATACCATCATATAGAAATATCACGAGGTCAAACTTAGATGTAATGGGTAAATAACGGCAATCGCAGCAGAAAAAAGGCAGATTTTTTTTTAGGGCTTCTCTGCACATGGAATAACTGTAATCTGAACCGGAATATGAGTATCCAGATTTTATTAATTTTTTTGCAAGTGTACCGGTACCACCGCCGATTTCAAATATCCTGGGTTTTGTATTAAGGAAATATTTTGAATTTATCCTTTTTATTAACTTTACCCAATCATCGTAATTAACATGACGCATTACCTTGTCGTATACAGGTGCAAGAGCATTGTATTTCACAAAAAGCAAATCCTTATTTTATGAAGCATATTCCCGAAAAATTAATACTGTTAAATCCTTATTTCAATAAAAATATCTTTACGCCATTTCTCTACCAAATCACGTAATTTCTTTTGTGCCATTATATCTATTGTTTTTTCTTCAAGAATTTTGTAATCATCTTCCAGAGTTAATTTTCGATTATCTTTTCTATCATTTATCCTGTAGATAGATACTATATTGTTTTCCTTAATTGGTTTTGTAATTTCACCGGGTTTTAATTGTTCAATAGAAGTTCTTAATTGGGAAGATAAAGACAGGAGTATATTCCACCCGAGATATTCTTTTTTACTTTTTGTAGATTTATCTACGCAGTATTTAACTACGGCATTTTCAAAATCTTTTTTGGATTTGCAAGCTGAAGAAATTGAATCAAGAGTTGCATAAACGGCATTAATTTCGTTTTCTGAAGGTTTTATTTCAATAAAAATTTGACGAATATGGACTTTTTGGTCTGTTTTTTCAACTACCTTAATAATATGGAAACCAAGGCGGGTTCTGAATGGTTCGCTTACCTTTCCAGGTGAGAGTTTAAAAGCTTTTTCTTCAAAGGTAAGTTCGTTTAAACTTCCTTTTTCAATAAACCCAAGATCCCCCCCAATTGATGCTTCCGGACCTTCAGAATATTTTTTTGCTAATTCCTCGAAACTTTCGCCATTGTCTAGTTTGTTCTTTATTGAATTAATTTTTTTATACGAATCCTGCAAAATAGATTCTGTTGGTTTAAGTTCGAGGGAAAGTTTTGATAAAGACACACTCTCTCCCACATCTGGCAGACTATCCTTGTATTCATTGAAAAAATTTTCAACATCTTTTCGTGTAATTTTTATGTCATAAAGATATGATTGATGTAATTTTTGTTTATAAAGCTGCTCTCTTATAGCTTTTCGTGCTTCTGTCTTAAATTTGGTTAACGAAATACCCTGTTGGCGACGGATTTCAGATTCAAGACTATCCAATGTAAGGTTGTTCTGCTGAAGTAACATATTAATATGATTCTCAAGTGCTTTATCTACTTCCTGATCCTTTACAGATATCATGCTGTCATTTTTGGCATAAACTAACAACACTTTTCCATCAATTAATTCATTTAAAAACCGATTTCTGAAATCTGACAAATTAAGGGAATCTTTGTTATTGAAATCATTAAGCCGTAACATAGTGTATGCATCTAATTCAGATTTTAAAATTATTTCATCTCCAATAATCGCTGCGATCCCATCCAATCTATTGTCCTGGGCGTGAATGAAAAAAGCAAATACCAGTAAAATAAACCCTCTTGTTACTATGTTTTTCATTAATTCTCCTCATTTTCTTGTTTATTGGTCAAACTGTCCCTGATATTTTCATTTCTATTCCCAGGGATAAGATCCACATTAAATTCTACATCTGTTTTTAGTCTTAATTCAGAAAGCAGATTTTCCAGACTTTGCTTTTGCATTTTTGTAGATAATCTATTTATTATTTCATCTTTGACTTCTTCCTGGAGACATATACCACCTTTTTCCAGTTTATCCAAAACAAGAATTACATGATATCCCATTTCTGAAGATATAGGCTTAGTAATACCATTAATCCTGCAAGAATTAATAGCTTGTACAATATCAGGAGGTATGTTATCAAGAGCGATATAAGGAACATACGATAAATCGGAAACAGGAAGTTTGGAATAGTTTGAAGCAAACTCCAGGAAATTTTCGGAGTCTGCATTCCTGATAATATGCCATGCAGTTTTTTGATCATCAACAATAACCTCAAGATATTTGGCTACATCACTTTCGCGAATGAATTCTTCTTTATGTTTAGAATAATACTCATTGATTATATTATCATCAATAATTGAAGACTCGTTAAGAGTTGAATATCTATTAATCATTTCTGCTGCAAGGAGATTTTTTTTCATTTCTTTCAAACGGTTTTTCATTTGTTGTTCACGGTCAATTTTACGTTGAATTGCTTCTCTATAGAGAAGTTCCGTATGAATCCATTGTTTTACATAATTGATATTCTGTTCATGAGTAATCGCATTATTATATTCAGGTGGAATGGATTTATTCAAATCATCAATAGTAAGAATGCTTTTGCCAACTCTTGCAATAACTGGACTGGAAACTTTATTTTCACAATTCAATAAAAACAGAACCGGAAGTAATAAATTGATCAGAATGTAATATTTATTTTTAATTTTATTCATTTTCTACCTTTCAACTCAAAAGCACTGATTTTTTCTGTTTAAAACAATCCTGCCTTTTACCATCTCTATAATTGCGATAACCTAATATTGAAAAAGATACATGATGTTATAATCAAAATCCATGTAACTAATAAATAGAAAATTATAAAATAAAAAAGATAATATTACCATTTTTGAAAAAATTCTACTTACAATTTAAACTGGTGAAATTACATGAACAGATTCTTTTGGACCAAAACAGCTTAGAATATTTAAAACCTCCGAGACCTGTTCGCTATTAAATTTAGATAAAAGTGGGGTTTTTATTGAAACAGGAATTTCATTTTGAATTTCGAAATTTCTATTACATCTTTCAAACAGCATTTTTATACTGTCTTTAATTCTTTCCTCATTACCTTCAAATATTAGTATCAATTCATTATTTTTATTAATGGCCAGTCTCGAACATCCGGCATTTCCAGCCAAAATTTTAATTTTCATAAGTTTTAACAATGAATTTACACATTCTGGAATTGGGCCAAATCTGTCGTTTAAATTTTCTTCAATGGTTG
>Ga0123335_1001545_pt1 | contig 37113 bp, 28 predicted proteins | sample BiotimSIPDNA_2_FD_89707 | JGI IMG/M metagenome (GOLD analysis project Ga0123335, IMG submission 89707) | Anaerobic biogas reactor microbial communites from Washington, USA - Biogas_R2 time_0 SIP DNA | ecosystem: Engineered > Bioreactor > Anaerobic > Unclassified | place: Washington, USA... | reverse complement strand
GACCATCAAAACGCCCATGACCACTAAAAGGCCTGGACCTGGAAGACGAATCCTCTTAATCAGGCTAAGAATTGATAAAATCAAGACAAATGAATAACCTGCTATCCCCCAAATCGCGATAGGAACACCTGCCACTGTGGAATAGCGGCTTAAAGCCACTGTCTCGCAATTCATTCCCTCGCTGACCGCACAAAAACTCTGATAGTCAGGGTCCACTCTCGATAAAACAAAAACACCAGTCAAATCGACGGCTATGCCAATCCCCAAAAGACATAGCAACGCAATGACGCCGATAGCCAGATTAATCCGCCTAGGCTCAAGACCTACGAAATCAGCTCTGCTCAAATCCGATTCACCCACGTGGCAAACCTCCACAACACTAAAGCCGCACCACTTTGCGACAATAATCGTCGATTTTCAAGGAAAATATCGTTTGATATTTACTTAGCACCTCTTGAACAGGCATCCATCATGTATCAAATGCCAAGTTTAAGTTCCACCCGGGGTTGATGGTGGATGGTGGTTTCTGGCACAATGTCTAAGCATTGGAATCCTATGGTGTGAGGCTAAATGTCAGCGCCTGCTAAAAGCAAACATTCATTTTATCGCCTGCTAAAACTTGTTACCGGTCTGGCTATGGTGGCTTTACTGCCAAATTCGTGTGTACAAGAGAGATGCTATGAGGACCAGCACTGTCCTGGACTACAAATATGTGGAAGTAATGGCAAATGTACTTGGCGTTGCGTCAAGGATGAAGACTGCGGACTTGGTTTTGAGTGTGTAAACCACGAGTGTTCGGTCAAGCAGATCACGCCAACTTTCCCAGACTTTGGACCTGGAAACGACACACCAATGCCAGACCCAGTGCCAACATGCCCTGAAGGAATGGTGCTTATCGAAAACAACTTCTGTATTGACACCTACGAGGCTGCTAGGGTGGATGCGACCGCTGTCAACTACGGCAGGATCGATGAAATGGGCCTGCCACGACCTGGCGTTATGCCATGGATGGTCAAAGACAATGCCACGGCAGATGCCGCTTGTAAGGCTGCAGGCAAGGAGTTGTGCACACCTGTTCAATGGGAATTTGCATGTAAGGGACCAGCCAAGACAGTTTATGCTTATGCAGACGCTTATGACCCTGTAATATGTAATGGTTTAGACACCTTTTGTGACTGTGATGGCAGATGCAAGTCCGTAGCAATCTGCCCTTATGTTGACTGTTATGGCAAACCCTCTCCAGCCCAGGATGGAGGGCCATGTGGCGCCAGTTTCCACCCAACACCGACTGGGGCCTTCCCGGATTGCACCAATGCTTACGGCGTGTTCGACATGAATGGGAATCTGTGGGAACACGTCGCTGGTGGCAATGACAAAACGGTCCGCGGAGGAGCGTTTAATTGCTCAGACTCAAAACAGTACCATCGCTGTGACTACATACCAACCAACTGGACCCCCAGTGCGCTTGGGTTTAGATGCTGCACTCCGGTCACCTGGAGGCTACCAGATTCTGGAGACCCGATAGACCCTGTGGATGTTATAGAACCCAAGGACACTTGGAGTGACGAGTCTGGTTGCCTTGACCCTGACTTTGATGTACCGACCGATACACAAGACACAGATGAAACAGAAGGCGGCTGCCTCGATCCAGATCTGGATACGCCAGACCCAATCGAGCCGGATGACCAAGGTGGCTGCCTTGACCCTGATGCCGACTCTGACACTGATTCCGAACTGGATACTCAACCGGACACGGACCCAGACCTGGACATTGCGCCGGACACGGACCCAGACCTGGACATTGCGCCGGACACGGACCCAGACGCCGACCCGGACCTTGATGTTGAACCAGATCCGACTCCAGATCCGACTCCAGATCCAACACCCGACCCGACACCAGATCCAACACCCGACCCGACACCAGATCCAACACCCGATCCGACTCCAGATCCAACACCAGATCCGACCCCAGACCCGACCCCTGATACTGACCCTGGCACCCCATGCCCCCGTGACATGGTCCATGTGCGCCCAAATTCAAGCCACCTAGGCTGGTGCATGGATCTATACGAGAACAGTCGATCCGACGCCACTGACAACTCTTACGGCACATCAAACACGGCCGTCAGCCGGCCTGGAGTCCTTCCATGGCGCGTGTACTCCTCGGATCTTGAAACCATCACTGCCGCCTGTGAAAGCGCTGGAAAACGACCTTGCCTTGAATCAGAATGGCTCCTATCTTGCACCGGGACGGCGCATAACACCTACGTTTATGGAAACAACTACATAGCCGACATTTGTAATGGTATTGACGCCTTTTGTTATTGCTCATCAGAGGCATGTAGTTCAGTTTCGCAATGCCCATATCCTCATTGTCGTGTCCAAGCGTCGCCAGCTGGCGATGGAGGCCCGTGTGGCGCGGCTTTCCAACTAAAACCAACTGGTTCATTTGAACACTGTGTAAACGAGTGGGGAATGTTTGACGTCTGTGGAAACGCCTGGGAGGGCATGGTCGCAGCCAACAACACCATTGTTTATCGTGGCGGAGCGTTTAACTGCTCCAACTCGGAAATACTGCACCGCTGTGACACAGTTGTTCAACCCAACCAAGTAAATGTTAAGGGGTTTAGATGTTGCAAAGACGTTACCCCATAAAGAGGGGAAAACAAAAAACTGCTAAAATAAGCCATACTTTTCAAACCATTGCGACCATTGCCATTACAACATGGCTTTTATCACTGTGTGCGACAACAGCCCAGGCCCAATGTCAGGATTTAGATTGTGCAGTCAAAGAAATCCAAGAATTAATCGCGTCAGACCAAGGAAAAGCCGCTGTAGAGGCAGCCAAAAACTACTCAAAAGCGTTTCCAGACGACCGCGGCATTCAAGTCTTGCTTGGAGTTTCGTATCTGACAGCCGACAACACAATGTGGGCCATCAGGGTTTTGACTAGGCATGTGCAAAATCACCCTGACGATTGTGAGGCCAGAACATGGCTTGCAAGGGCTTATCTGACCACTGGAAAGCCTGACATGGCCACTGAGGCACTAAAAGACCCAGCATGCTCGGAGGGCTCTCCAGTCGCAGTCAGGGCGTTGATGCTAAAGGCAGTCGCAACCCCTGAAGACACCCACAACCTTTTGCTGAAAGCCAGAAAATCAAAAAGTGCCTGGAAAATTGAACGCTTGGCTTTACCTAGCCTTATCGCTCGTCAGGACAGCACCTACATGCCTGATCTGTCATGGCGACTTGAGGCCAGTGGCGGCTGGACCAGTAACCCCAGAATGGGCTCCCCTACCGATGCCACCAGCGACTCGTCTGCAGGCGGCAGTGCCCTTTCCGGCCTGGACTTTTGGCTAAATCTGTCCCCTGAAACTGGCATCGTCATACGCCCAGTGCTCGAATTTCAAACCAGAATGTTTTGGCTGTTTGCCAAGGACACAAGAAAACTATCCTACGTGCAGCTAGGAGGAAAAGTCGGCCTGCAAGTGTGGGCTTCATCTCCCAGAATTATCCTGTCTTACCGGCCAGACTTGGTGATAATGCCCCTCGGTTTTCGCAACGAGGCCGGCCCAGTATCCTTTTCCGCCGGACACCGTGGCGAGCTTGAAATCGAGATAAGCCGCTGGGTCACAGCGTTTTTCGGGGCTGGCCGCCGCATATTCAGGGAACTTCCCAGAACAAGGACAGAAGTTGACCTGGCCCTTGGTGGCCACGTCCCACTTGGCAAAATCGGAAACCTTGTCTGGGCAGGGGCTGGGCGAGTTTACCGAGCACGACATCCAGCCTATAATCTTCATGGTGCCAGCTTGGCCCTTTCCACGCAGTTCAGGCTTCCAAAGGGCTTTTTAGCAAAGGCTTCGGCCTCATTTTCCGCTGATTGGTACCCAGATTCCGCAGGTTTTGGTGGAATCGACATTTTTGGCTCGGCAACCGCTAGGCGTGACTTGCTGTTTCGGGTCGGACCAGCATTTTTCTCGCCCGATCTGAAGGGTGTCCGCATTGGTCTTGGGTATGACTATTCAAACCGCCTTAGCACGGCGCAAAACTATGCGTTTGATGACCATCGCATCACGTTAAAAGTCGCATGGACAGGCGACAAAATGCTTTGGGGACCCGGCCTAGCAGATAGTGCTCCCATCATTGACATGCCGTGGGACACGTCGTCTGGAAGCACTGGGCTGGAAGAAAGAGTCCAGGATCTACTGCGCCAGGATGAGCAAGTTCAAAGGTCTTCATCCTGTGTCCAATAAGGGCCGTCAAAGTCGTGACCGTTTGGCTATTAGAGGGGATGGCGATGAAAAGCCTGATACGAGATACGTTGGTTGTTTTGCTTTTATCTGGTTTGGTGGCAGTGGCCGTCAATCTGTTCAGGCCAAACCCGCTTCCTTGGGTGGCCGACCAAGATTACGAAACGATGGTTCCATGCCCTGAACCTTTGGGAGAAGTAGATGAAATCACGGTGGAAAGCGACATCATCCTTGATGACAGAACGCTTTTAATAGACGCCAGAGAAAAAAATGAGTTTGAACAAGGCTCCGTACCAAAGGCAGTCAGCGTCCCCTTTGACTGGCTTGACCCAGTACCGGAAGAAAAGGTTGCAGAACTGGTCAAGACACGTGCCGCAAGAGTGGTGGTGTTTGGAGATGGGTTGGACCCTGACTCAGGTAGGGAACTGGCCAGGGAACTGGCAGGCCGTGGGATGAGAAATGTCAGTTTCGTGAAAGGTGGAGCCAAAGCTCTGTTTGAGGCTGGTCTTGGCACAACAGGGGGTGCGCCATGAGGAGAGGACGACTGAACAAAGGGCCGAAAGGAATGAGAATCAAAAAAGGAAAGGCCACAGTGAAAAGAGACCTCTTCCCACACTCAACCACCGGGAATATTGGCAGTTTCATGCATTGGAAAGGCCATTCATTAATCGCGCTGTTTGTCAGGATTTATCTTGCCTGGGTGTTTTTGTCGGCGTGCTGGTTCAAGATTGTCGCACCAGCGTCTTTTGCATTGGACATAGCCACCTACGAAATCCTGCCCCTTTCTTTGATCAACATCATGGCCATTTGGCTGCCTTGGATTGAGCTTTTCGTTGGCGTGATGCTCTTGATTGGCCTCAGGGTCAGGCCCGCATCGCTTTTAGTAGCTGGTATGATGGTGATGTTCATGGTGGCGCTCGGAATCGCCCTTGCAAAAGGTCTGGACATGTCATGCGGCTGCTTCGCATCTTCAGGGGCCGACGAAGACCCCATATCCATGCTGACAATGCTACGTGACGCTGGATGGCTGGCATTATCACTTTACGTACTGATTTTCGATGAACACCCAATTGGCGTCGAGATGATCCCATGGTTTTCAAGGAGGTTTGCATGAAACAAGTAACAACATTATTAGTCTTTTTGGCCTTGATGGCCCTTCCTGCGCTGGCCTTTGCAGGTCCATGTGACGACCTTTCCCCAGCCCACAAAAAGGTGGTCGACGCTGTTTTTGCAAGTGAATATCCATACGATGGCTGTGATGAGACTTTTGCCACGTGCCTAAAGTCCACCCCAGTGCACCCCTTGGTTACTCGACTGGCTGACTGGATGTGCCAAAAGGCCGCCACTGGTGCTGATGAAGCCACCTTGAAAAGGTCCCTTGAACGCCGCGGCCTTAGCATGATGCGTCCAGGCAAAACCTATGAAATCTCCCAAAAAAACGCCGCAATAGCAGGATGTTTAAAGTCCCCAATCGAGGTCACCATTTATGCTTGTGCTAGGTGCCCTTATTGCTCAAAACTGATTCCTGAGATTTACAAGGAGGCCACCACTGGTCAACTAGCTGGCAAGGTCAAACTGATCTTCAAGCCCTTCCCAATCAAGTCCCACAAGTATTCCACAGAGGCCAACCAAGCTCTTCAGGCGGCCATTGATTTAAATCGAGGTTGGGAATTTTTGCTCGCCATGTATGCGAAATTCGACGGTTTTTCCCTTGACAGGCTTACAAATCTTGCGATAGAAGCCGGCCTTGATGAGGCCGCGTTTGCTGACATGTCTGCCAAAAAAGAGGTTCGCGAACACTTGGTGGAAGCCAAAAAAGAAGGTCTAAGAAACGGAGTTGAAGCAACTCCAACCTTTTTCATAAATGGAAGACGTTTCCTGGGCGACCTTGACTCGCTGACCCTGGTGGACTGCATTCTCGAAGAAGGAATGTAGTAAAGCCACCCTAAATTCCCGCCAAATCGCAAACCTACCCTCAATTACGCGGCAGTTTTGGCCAAAAACTGCTCAATCTGCATCCTTTCAGGCTAAACTTCATCAGCGTCTTTTTTGACTTTGATACAAGCCTTTGGATATGAACTTGGAGACATCAAATGCGCCAAGCGTTTCTTTTGGTAACCCTCATGGCCTTTGGCCTTCTTTCATGTGACTCAGAATTCGTCGACCAGACAAAGGGTGGGGAAAACACCGCCTTACTGCGAGCCGAAACTTACATCGCATGGACAAAAATCCAGGAATGTGGTGCAGAATCAGGCATTTTGGGCTTGGTCTCCTTGGAACACGTGGCCTTCACATCCCTGCCATTAACAGACGGATTAGAGATTTTACTGGTAAACAGCGGCCAAACCGCCTTTTTTGACATTTTATCGGCCATAAACTGCGAAGAAGTGCTGCTGGCATTAAATTTTGGCCAAGAATCCGCCGAGTGCTCCTTTGATAGTCCGGTCTGCAAGGACGGCCTTTTGTCATCATGCGAGCCCATTGGCGCAAAAAAGCACCTGATTACAACCGATTGTTCGCTATTTGGGCTTCAGTGCATCAACGACACTTGCCAATTACCGACTTGTAATGGGCCAAGATGCGAATATGACATGCTGGTTACATGCGACGAAAATGGCCTTGAACAACACTTTGACTGCGCGGCCCTTGGCCTTGCCTGCGGTCGGGGCGCCGATGGGCTGCAATGCATAGGCACCGGAGATCATTGCTCTACGAACGAACTGGATGAAAATGCCTTGATATCCAAGTGCGACCAGGAATCAGTGGTCTGGTGCCTAGGTGGCCGACAGGCAAGGATTGAATGCTTTGATATTACAGACGGTCGCAGAAGCTGCTCTTACGACTGGTTTAATAAAAACAAAGACGTACCACCTGACGAGATTTTGACGAAATATCTAACAAAGACCTGCGCCCCCATAGGCGCCGAATGTGAAGACGGCCTGATGGAATGTGAAGATACCATCTTAAAAATATGCATCGATGGCATCTTCCAATACTTGGACTGCCAGGCATACCAATTCCAGACCTGCAAGACCGCCGATGGGCAAGCAAAATGCTCTGGTTTTGGGAATTGAAGCGGTGGCCCTGAAACTAAGACGGTAATTCTGTTGCACGACAGATAACATGACTGATAAAACTTGATTTACCACATTTTATTTCCCTAGAATTTCGGCCAAGTTGTTCTAAAGTCGGGGATTCCATGTGCAAAAAATATTCTTCAGCATTATTGGCGCTGGCGCTCATCTCACTGGCAGGATGTGGTGACAATAACACCGACCATAAGACCATTCGTTTTAAGCTGGTTGGCGACTTATCATTCTCAGGCGAAAAGGCCAGCGCCACCAAAGTTTTTTGCGCAGAATCAGGGGCATTCACAGTGGTTAACCGTGATGGAACTTTTGTACTATCCTGCGAAATAGATGTACCAGACCCCGAGAACATACCTGTAACAGGTTTTAGCATTGAGTACCCTGGCCTTGTTCCAATCAGGAAATCCATTCGACCAGTTGATGGAGTTTCCTACGCAGTATCACGGTGGAGAACCAAGCCACTCTCCACCAGAACTTTCGCTATTCCTAAGGCACAAGCATCCCACCTTGAAGAAATTAATAACGATGCTTTGACATTTCACTGGAATTCGCTGGTTACCGAGGACAACTCCTTGGCTACTGGTGAGGCCCAAGTTTCAATGGCTGCGTGGGACACTTCAATCCCAACCAGTCCCTATGACGTATCCCTTGAAGCACTCTATCCACCCTTTCCTATAGAAGTTCAAACGAATGACAACTCCACCCCTTATCTAAGAACGTTGGCGGCAGTCTACCTAGATGTCGATCAGTTATTAGTTAATCCCGACAAAGGCGTCGACTTTGAGATGATAAATGAGCATGCAGGCCGGCCTTTTGGAGAAAAGCTTGAATCAACCGATAACCGAGTATTTCGTCAAGACGAACGAACAGGCGTCTTTGTAGAACAAAAGGAGGGGATTCTGGTTCAAAGTAACAAACTTAAGGGTGAAATTAGCGAAAGCGGGCTTTGGATCTGGGCCAAAGAGGTCAGCTCATTTGGATGTATTGATTTCACTGTCAAAATCGGTGACCGCCTCGTTGAAGGGGCTCAGTTCACCGTTTACGACACTAACGAGATAGACTCTGACCAAAGTATGCTCTATGAAACCTATGGAAGTCCTGGTGGTACGGCGCGCCTGAAGGTCCCCGTTGGAAAACAAGTCAACATCCAGATCTGGATCGTCTGGGATAACCAAATAAAAACAGTTCGGACGTCTGATTTAGCTCCTGAAAATTGCACAGATAAGCCAAGCGCAGTCACGATTATTTTCCCCTGTATCACAACGGCAGACTGTACCGGCGATTCCTTCTGCCGCGGAGGCGTTTGTATTACGCCTGAGCATGCCGCTATGTTTGACATCCATGAAGGAGACGAATAGTTTTATCCAAAGCTGCTAAATCTCCATCCTTTCAGGTCACCCCAGCTTTTGCGCCCTTTTCATGTAACTAAAGCGCAGTTTTTGCGATTTTTTATGGGGCCCCTAAAAAACGTGACTAGAACATGAACTTTAGCTAAAGTTGCAGCTAACTTGTCCCAAGGCTGGAGGTTTTCGTGGGCAAAATCTTTTCATCAGTATTTTTGGCGCTGGCGCTTATCTCACTGGCTGGATGCGGTGACGATAACACCATCAGTTTTAAGGTTATTGGCAAGGTATTACAGGCACCTGATGGTACCGCAGCCTCTGATGCCACAGTTATCTGCGCAGAATCAGGCAAATTTGCTAAGGTCAAACCTGATGGAACCTTTGAACTATCGTGTGAAGTGCAGCAGCTGGACCCTGAAGTCGCACCCATGGTGGGTGTCCGCTTTGAGCGCACCGGCTTTGTTCCAGTAACAAAATCGTTTCAGCCAGTTGATAAGGCTTCCTACGCAGCGGTAGTCGTCGTTTCCAAGGAACTGTCAAAAAGGACCTTCACCATTCCCGAGTTGGACGTACCCCACCTCGAAGAGGTCGACAATAACGAGCTGTCATTTCAGTGGAATTCGTTTATTGCTGAAGAAGGGGTGATAGCCACTGGTGAAGCCGAGGTTTCTATGGCCTCCTGGGATCCTTCACTTCCAAGCAATTTTGAAGAAACACCACCATTTGTCGATGCGCTCTACCCTCCCTTTCCTACCGAAATTCAGACAAACGACGATGCCTCCCCGTATTTAAGGACCCTAGCGGCAATTTACCTTTACGACCACAAGTTCCAAATCAATCCTGAAAGAGGCGTCGACTTTGAGATGATAAGCCTGTACGCAGCCGTGGCTTTCGGAGAAGAACTAAAATCGAACGACAACCGAGTATTTCGCCAAGACCCATATACAGGCGTCTTTGTGGAGCAAAAGGAAGGCATAAAGGTTCAAAGTAACCAGCTCAAGGGCGGAATTAGCGAGTATGGCGTGTGGATCTGGGCCAAGGAGGTCAAATCAACAGGCTGTGTTGATGTGACAGTAAAGATAGGTGACCGACTCTATGACGGAGCCCAGTTCGCCATGTACGACACCGACATCAACAATAAAAACAAGACGTTGCTTTATGAAGCCTTTGGCAGTCGCGATGGTACTAGGCGTTTAATGGGCCCAATCGGAAAACAAGTCAGAATCCAAACCTGGATCGCCGAGGGAGATCGCTTGGAATCACAGGAAGTCATGAGCATAACATCTGGAAATTGCACTGATAGCCCAAAGGTCGTCGAGTTTGTCTTCCCCTGCGTGACCAAAGATGACTGTATGGACGGCTCCATTTGCGAGGAAGGCGTGTGCGTTGCCTTAGAACCTGCTCAAGAAGATGACTCGCAAAACGACGAGCCAGCCGAATAATTTGGGTCAAAACTAAAATTTTCTTGACCTGAACAATCATCAAAAAAACTTGCTGACCAAAAAACCTAGGGCTTTTGTCTAATCAAATCCAATAGTTGGCAACCACGACTCAAAACCATATGATTCTAAAAATGAAACTTGGGTTCTCTGCTTTCTTGGGGAGTTGTATGGTTTGAAAGAAAAGCCAAAGAAAATTTATATTCCATAACTACCTGAAAACACGCCTGTTTACTAAACAGTGATCTAAAAGCCTTGAACCAGCCCCTTGCGTCGCCTAGAGTCTCTTTCACGAGGCTAAGGTGCCTTTCTAAAAAACTCTTCTCATCCAAACGGTGCTAGGAGTATTGGGAAAGAATGTCTGAAACTTGGTGTAAGACTTTGGAAATTTTAAAGGCTCGCGTTGAGCCTGAACCTTTCGAAAGATGGTTCGCCCCCCTAGAGGTAATTAAGGCCGATGGCGCTAACCTCTTGTTGGGCGCTCCAGACGAGTTTTCAGTCAAATGGATTAAGGACAACTACCTAGAAATTATAAAGGACGCCCTTTGGGACACAGTTCAAGCCCCGGTCACTGTAAATTTGGAAGCACCACATACTAGGCCCCAGTCCAACACGCCACATGAAAATGCGGCAACTGCTAATCGCCAAACAGCGCCTGCGCACGAAGCTGACACTCCTTTTTTGCGCTTTACTTTCGAGCAGTTTGTGGTGGCTCCGTCCAACGAAATAGCACATTCAGCATCTGAGCTTGTGGCCAAGGCACCAGGAAGACAGTACAACCCCTTGTTCATACACGGCGGTGTTGGGGTTGGTAAGACCCACCTGCTGCACGCCATCTGGCATCAGATTCGTGCAAACCAGCCACATCTGCAAGTGCTCTATACCTTTGGTGAATCCTATGTAAATGAGGTCATGACCGCCAGCCGAAATGGCAGATTGGACTTACTTAGACACAAGTATCGTGGTCAATGTGATGTTTTTCTGATGGATGACCTCCAATACTTGACCACCAAGGATTTTCCCCAGGAAGAGTTCTTTCACACGTTTAATGAACTGTACAACTGCGGCAAACAGATAGTAATCGTCAGTGACCAGCCGCCTCAAATGCTTGCTGGTATCTCTGAAAGGCTGCGTTCCAGATTCCAGTGGGGGCTCCAAGTCGACATTGCCCCGCCTGAATTTGAACTTTGTGTCCAGATTTTGATGCGCAAAGCTCAAAGGGAAAATATTGACTTGCCAAAGGAAGTCGCCGAATGCCTGGCCCAGCGCTTCAAATCCTCGATTCGGGAACTTGAGGGCGCTTTAAATAAAGTCTCTGCCCACGCAAAAATTAGAAAGATTCCGATAACGATTGAACTGGCACGCCATCTGATGAACAACGTGGTCCCAGCAAACGGCCACAACCAGGACACTGTAATCAAGGTTGTAGCCGATCATTTTGGGCTCAGCGTTTCCGATCTTAAATCATCGAGGCGCCACCAAAGCGTCTCGTTACCCAGACAAATCGCAATGCACATCTTGCGCGAACACTGCGGACTATCGCTTCCAGCCATTGGGGCGCTTTTTGGTGGCCGAACTCACACCACTGTGATGGCCTCCATCAGCAGAGTCAAGGATTTGGTCGATACCGAGCTTGCAACAGAGCGGCTGCTTAGGGATATCGAACGCAGATTAGGCTTTGCCTAGAGATAGACCTGTCCAAAAAAATCAGTCTTGACTTAAGAATCATTTAACCCTATAGTGTCGCCCGGTTTGAAAAGGACGAAGTGGAGGAACCGGATGCCACTTGCTACAGAGCAGAAAAAAGCATTGATTGAAAAATTTCGCGTTCATGACTCTGATACAGGGTCCCCTGAAGTACAGGTGGCGATTCTAACAGAGCGGATCATTTACCTGACCGAGCATTTTAAAACGCACAAAATGGACCACCATTCCAGACGCGGGCTGCTGAAGCTCGTTGGAAGGCGCCGTAAGTTACTGGATTACCTTAAAGCGAACAATGTTGGTCGGTACCAGACTCTAGTTGCTGAATTGGGACTCCGGAGATAAGAAGTTCAGGGGAACTCAAAACCCCAGCCACCAGTTTAGCCCGCTACAACGTCCTTGTTTTATATCTCACAGTTTTGGCTGCGTAAAAACGCACAGGAGAGTGGCATGCTCCACCGCAACACAGTAGATTTTCATGGTAAACTCCTAACAATTGAAACTGGCCGTTTGGCAAAACAAGCAGGTGGGACTGCACTTGTTACCCTTGGTGAAACGGTGGTGCTGGTTACTGTAACCGCCGCTTCATCAGTCAAAGAAGGATTTGATTTTGTACCACTTTCTGTGGACTACATGGAAAAATCCTATGCGGCAGGCAGGATCCCAGGCGGTTACTTCAAACGCGAAGGACGCGCCACTGAAGTTGAAATCCTGAACTCCAGAATCATGGACCGCCCGATTAGGCCACTGTTCCCAAAGGGTTGGCGCTATGAGACTCAAGTAGTCGCCATGGTCTTGTCGGCAGACCAGGAAAACGACCCGGCAATTCCAGCAATGATTGGCGCATCCGCAGCGTTGATGTTCTCGGACATCCCATTCCTGGGTCCAATCGTTGGACTTAGAATCGCTCGTAAAGACGGCCGTTTCTTGGTCAACCCCACCAACACCGAACGCAAGGGCGCAGACCTAGACATCGTGTGTGCCATTGGGCCAGATGGACTGACGATGGTCGAAGGCGAAGCCCAGTTCGTCTCTGAACAAGTTTTGGTGGAAGCCCTTGTTTTTGCAGAAAAAGCGGCCCAGCCTTTGATGGAACTGCAGCGTACGATGGCCAAAGAAGCTGGAAAGCCCAAGCGTGTAATTCCAGAAGTCGTGGTTGACGAAGCGCTGGAAGCCAAAGTCCGTGAAGTTGCATGGACTCCAATGTGCGAGGCCTTGGCCATTCACGATAAGCTGCAACGACGTGACGCAGTTGACGCTGTTTTCACCCTCGCCGCTGAGACTTTGGCTGAAGAATTTCCAGATAAAGGTCAAGAAATTGCGTCGGCCGTTGAAAAGCTTCAAAGTGAAAGAGTCCGCGAACAGATCCTGACTGAAGGCAGGCGTATCGATGGTCGAACCCTGACCGAGGTCAGACCGATCACATGTGAAGTCGGGGTGTTACCAAGAACCCACGGCTCTGCCCTGTTCCAAAGAGGTGAAACACAAGTGCTTGTAACGTTGACCCTTGGAACCGCCATCGATGAGCAACGGATTGAACTGCTAACAGGCGAATATTTCCGATCTTTCATGCTTCACTATAACTTCCCGCCGTTCTCGGTTGGCGAGGTCAAACGCATGGCTGGCCCCAGCAGACGTGATATCGGCCACGGAAACTTGGCTGAACGCGGGGTCGCAAAGGTACTGCCACCCAAGGACGACGCATTCCAGTACACCATTCGCTTGGTGTCCGAAGTCTTGGAATCAAACGGTTCGTCCTCCATGGCCACCGTGTGCGGCTCGTCTATGGCATTGATGGATGCAGGTGTTCCCACAACAGCGCACGTCGGCGGTGTCGCAATGGGCCTGATTAAGGAAGGCGACCGCGTAGCCGTCCTGACCGACATTCTCGGAGATGAAGACCACCTGGGCGACATGGACTTCAAAGTGGTCGGCACCACCGAAGGCATCACCTCAGTCCAGATGGACATCAAATGCCAAGGTCTGACCGAGGCCATATTTACCCAAGCGCTGGAGCAGGCCAGACAAGGACGACTACACATCATCGAAAAGATGAGGGAAGCAATCGCTGCTCCCAGGGCTGACTACTCCAGATATGCCCCCAGAATCTATACCTTTACCATCAATCCTGACCGTATCCGCGATCTCATCGGTCCTGGCGGCCGAAATATCCGAGGAGTCCAATCTGAATCTGGCTCCACGGTGACCGTGGATGACGATGGACTGGTCACTATCGCTGCAACAAACGGGGATCAAGCTGAAAGGGCCATTCAGATGGTCCGCGAACTTACAGACGACGCTGAAGTCGGCAGAACCTACATGGGCGAAGTTGTGAAAGTCGTCGACTTTGGAGCCTTTGTCAGGATCCTTCCTGGAATCGAAGGTTTGGTCCACATTTCCGAACTTTCAGACCGTCGCGTCCGCCAAGTCGAAGACGTCGTCAGAGAAGGCGATGAAATCCTGGTGAAATGCATTGGAATTGATGCCAAGACTGGCAAGATCCGCTTGTCACGGCGTGAGGCCATGGCGGACTCCGAAAAAGCCGCTGAAAATCGCGACGCTACCTTTGAGGACTAGGCCCGTGCCCTCAGAAACCCTACAAATCCAAAGAGTTTCAGCCAATCTTCCGGAACTTCCCTTGCCATCTTATGCAACCCCAGGTTCTGCAGGCATGGATTTAGCGGCGGATATCGTTGAAGATTTGAGCATTCTTCCTGGTGACAAAGCTATAGTGCCAACCGGTTTTGCCTTTGCCATCCCACAAGGATTCGAGATCCAGATAAGACCCCGCAGTGGATTGGCAGCAAAGCACGGAATAACAGTTCTAAACTCACCAGGTACCATCGATTCTGACTATCGAGGCGAAGTTAAGATAATCTTGATCAACCTTGGTAGTTCCACCTTTGTGGTTCACCGCGGAGACCGCATCGCTCAGGCAATAGTCGCACCAGTTTCCAAGCTTTTAGTCAAAGAAGTGGAAACCTTAGAAGATACGACGCGAGGTCCAGGTGGTTTTGGATCGACTGGGCGATAGTTTAAAGCACAGTTTTCCCTCGATTGCGCGATTTTCTCTTGATCTAAACACAAGTTCTGTTAAACTACTCTGCCCTTTGGTATGGAGTGAAAAGTGGCATCACCAACCAGAAAGATTAAAAAGATTCGCAAGGCCAAGAAAACAGCCAGCGGCGCCAGAAGGAAACGAGACATCAGGCACGCACGTCGCGTTCAGCTAGCTGAATTGGCAAAACAACTCGGCATTGATGCTCCAGGAGCACTACAAGTTCAAAAGACTGACGCCGAATAGCTTTTGGGTCATTGACAATTCCCCGTTGGGGGTAAGGTTCATATCAGAACTGGAGGACCGAAGATGTTGTTCACAACAGACAAACAAGTAATTGTACCTCAGTGTGAGGGATGCTCCCATGTACAGGTCGTCGGCGACCAGAGCTTTTGCGACGCCTATGCAAATCCAAGCGCCAAGTGGCTGCTTGGGGCGTGCCCACTCGGAACTCACGTCCAGCGCCAAAACATCGACGCTGGCAAAAAGGTCAACCCACTGAAGGCCTCCAAGAAGGCCAGCAAGGGCAAAGGCTAGTCCGCTTCAATCACCACACAATCTCAAAATCACTTGTTTAATCGCGGAGTTTCAGGAGCAAGAGTCCCGGGAGGAGGGACAGGAACAGGGACAGGGACAGGGGACGGGGGGCAGGGGCAGGGGCAGGGACAGGTGACGGGGGCAGGGACAGGAACAGGGCTTTAGCTAGAACTAGTTAGCGGGGGCTTCAGCTTCTTCAGCTTTTGGTGCGGGTTTTGGTGGGGCGGCTTTCTTGAAAACTACCTTTTGCTCGACCCTCCACTGTCTTAACAACTTGCCCACTTTGGTCAGTTTCCAATCACCAGGTTCGATTGTAAATTCGAATGGTTCCAAGTCAGGATAGCTGGGACTTAAGCGAATGGTGTGAGGATTTGTCCGGTCCAACGAGTGGATTTCAATGGTCTTTCCACCATTGGAAAAGGCGTGATTCTCCCATTCTTCACCGTCAACTCTAAGACTTGCATAGTCCGAGGACATTGAGATTTTTACCTCACCTACGGTGACCTCTTCTGGAGTCAGATTCTCAGGACCAGCCCCCTCCTGAGCAACAACCGTTGAAGAAACCATCAAGGCTACAAAGAACACACCAAGCAACTTGATCCACGTTTTTAAACTCTTCATTTGACACCTCCGAGGTGGTTTAAACCAGTTAACCACGTTTAGAACGTGTGAATCTCTACCAATTTTAGTGGTAGAAGCCTATCAATTCAAGCATTGAAGACCGAAGAGGACAGACGATCTTTGTCGCCAAATATTCTGATGAATGCGGTTAATAGGACAATTTATTTCAGACCAAAATACCCGCCAATACTCATAACCGCTTGTTTTCATACAACAACTATCACAATCTCTCAGAATAAATAAACCCAGGAATTCTTTGATCGTATTGCTAGCTTTTGCTAGAATGTCACCCGGTTTATCTTGCTTGCAGGCAGCTTTTTACTGACAGGCGCGGTAACACCAGGTACATGCTCTGGCCCCATCAGGGAGGTCTGTAATGGCGACCCATTTTAAACTGTTTGTTGGCGCTTTGGCCGTCGGCTTGGCTTTCACTCTTGCCTGTGGGGGCTCAACAACCCCCGGACGAGACTGGGGTAACGGCGGGGACGAGGACATCAGCGACGAATCGATAAACCCTGACCATTCGACCACGCCTGATGCAGACTCCAAGGAGCCGCGGCCTGACGATGGTAAGATTGATACTCCCCCCGAAGAAGTCAAGGAGGAAACGGAACAGCCTGACCTGCCTCCTGAGGTTGACATAGATGCCGAGCTTCCACCAGACCCCAAGTGCACCAGGGACGAAGATTGCCCAAATGCCTCAAATGGATGCGAACTGGGCAAATGTAACGACGGAGTTTGCGGGCTCGTCGATAAGGACTGTAGCGATGGCCTAGAGTGCACCGAGGATAGTTGCGATAGCAATAATGGGCAATGCTACTGGATGTACATACCAGGTAAACCATGCGAAGGTTGTGCTGTTGATAGCGACTGCCGCATTACAGACCCCTGCTTTTCGCACAGATGTGTACCGTGCCCTATTGCCGATGGTGCGATTCTGGACCGTTTTGATTGTCCTGCCTCTGGCAACGTTTGTTCCAGAGTTGAGTGCCCAGATTGTGACGACGGAAACCCTTGTACCATCGACAGTTGCGACAGCGAAGGCGTCGTTTCGAACGTTGAAAAGTCGTGTACTGACTACGACCCTTGCACTGCTGACTACTGCGACCAGACGACCGGAGAATGTGTTCACATGCCTGTCGCTGGCGACTGTGTACCATGTGCGATGGGAGACGATGCCGCTTGTAACACTGTCGAAAACAACCCAAGTCCAAACTGCTTGATTGGCAAATGTGTGGAAATTAAGCTTGAGGGAGGCTCTGTCCCATGTGGCGCGGGTAATACATGCCCAGGTGGCGGACGTTGTGATACGCAGCTTGGTGTATGCATGACCAATATCTGCGACTACGAGCCGGTTAATTGCGAAGACGGCAACGCATGCACCAAGAACGAATGCATCGAGGAAATGGGCGGCTGTCAGAGCACCTGCATATGCACCTTTGGATGTACAACCGAATCTGACGACAGCGAGGAATGTGACGACGGAAACCCATGTACCACTGACATGTGCATCAGCGGCGCTGGTGCTGGATCCTGCGCTGGCACCCTGCCCCTGTTTTGCTACAACGAACCAGTTGATTGCGACGATGGCGACCCGTTGACATTGGATTATTGCGATACTGAACTTGGCACTTGTGTCCATCTACCAAAGGTCTTTGACTGCATTGACGATGCGACTTGTCAGAATGTGCAAAACAAGTGCACCACAGACGAATACTGTGACGGCGTCACGCTGACTTGCCAATTTAGGGCTGTCGACTGTAATGACCGCGACCCATGCACCCAGGACTCATGCGATCCCAGGATTGGTTGTATCCACACTCCCATACTGGAGTGCGGTGACGACGAACCTTGCACGACCGACGCAATGTGTGATGACGGCAACGAGTGCACCATCGACAGCTGTGTTGCGGATCCAAACAACCCCGACAAAAGCTATTGTAAGCATCTGGACAGGGTATGTGACGAGGCTCCCAAATGCCATAAAGGCACGTGTGTCCCAGGCAAGGGATGTGTATACCTGCCAGTTCCCGATTGTCAGTGTTCTGCCCACAGCGACTGTATGGCCGAAAACATGTGCTCCGTTGGACGATGTAATTTCTCGACAGGACAGTGTTTTTACGAAGAAAAGAACTGCGACGACAACGATCCATGCACCCTGGACAGCTGTGACCCGGCCAGCGGCGCCTGCATCAACACGATTGACCCGTATGCCCCACCCCAAACTTGTACTGACTGCTCAAGGGGCGGAGTCCAAACCTGTCGCAACATAATGTCCAGTATTTTCCAGGACAAATGCCTGGAACCCGTGTGTAATAAAGACACCCATCGCTGTGAATTCCCCACTAAGCAGTGCCCAACAACGGACCCATGCTTCCCAGGCAGCTGTAACCCAGCGACCGGTCAGTGCGAAAACACAAAGATTCCCAACTGCCAGAAGTGCAGCAGGGATACCGACTGCTCCAACCCACCAAACGCTTGTAAGTATGGAAAATGCAATACAGGTGAGGGAGTGTGCGAGTGGTTGGATCTGGTTTGCGAAAGCACGAACCCTTGTACCGTCGGGCGATGCGATCCCTCTGATCCCAGAAACCCCTGCAAGTACGATCCAAAAGATTGTGACGACAACAACGCATGTACTACGGACACCTGTAAGCCTAACGTGCCTGGAGGCTGTGTCTACACCCAGAAGATTTGTGATGACGGCCTGAAATGCACCTTTGACACTTGCGACCCAGTGACTGGCGAGTGTGTATTTACACCAAAGGACTGCTCCAGTGATGACCCATGTGTGACCGGCAGATGTAGCCCAACCAGCGGCGTCTGTGTTTTTGAGGCTGTTGACTGCGACGATGGGGACCAGTGCACAAACGACTACTGCGTACCAGGCCATGGCTGTGTCCATGACCGCAGCCCCTTCCCGCCTTGCTACTGTATGGGAGATGACAGCAATTGCGACGATGGAAACGCATGTACCAACGATTACTGCGACCCAGATACGGACCTTTGCGTCAGCATGCCGATAGATTGCGCTGACGATGACCCTTGTACAAGGGATTACTGCAATCCCACCACAGGGCTGTGCGAGCACCCACGAACCTCATGTAACGACAACAATCCATGTACCATCGACTCATGCGACGTTAGCGGCGGATGCATCCACAAAACTGCGATTTGTTCAGATGGTGATAGGTGCACCAGAGACAGCTGTGATCCGGCGTGTGGCGGCTGTATATACGTCCCATACAAAAACCCTGAAGAACCAGCTTGCGCAAACTTTAGGTGCACAAAGGATGCTGACTGCACCATCAGGGGCAATCTTTGTGCCCAGGGCAAATGCAATACCGGCACCGGAGAATGCTATGCGCTGTGCGAAGCAGCATGTGATGACGGCGATCCTTGCACCATTGACCAGTGTAACCCTGTCAATGGACAGTGCACGCATTTAAGAAAGACTTGCGATGACGGAAACCTTTGTACCATAGACACATGCGATCCGCTTACAGGACAATGTATCCACCCAACTCAGAACTGTGATGATGGCAACCCCTGTACCGAAGATTTCTGCAACTCCGCGTCTGGGGTTTGCCAGCATCGCCTGATCATGTGCGATGACGGCGACCCCTGTACTAATGATGCTTGTGACCGCGAGACTGGTGCGTGTAAATTCACGGAAATCAAGTGTGACGATGGAAACAAGTGTACGCTTGATTTCTGCAACAGATTAACAGGAGAGTGCGATTACGTAGCAATCGATTGCGACGACGGGAACCCCTGTACTGAGGACAGTTGTAATGAGATTACAGGCTTCTGCATGAATCAGCCTAAGAGCTGTAATGACAACGACCCGTGCACAACCGACTTCTGTAGCCCGGTGGATGGCACTTGCATCAACGAACCTGTGCAATGTAACCAAGGAACAGCGTGCCAAACAGGTTCTTGTAATCCTTTGACTGGGAGATGCGAGTACTTACCGATTGCCTGTGATGATGGCGATGCATGCACCGCTGATCGCTGTATGCCTGATGGTACCTGTGTTCACGAGGCAATCAGTTGCGATGATGGAAACGCGTGTACAGCGGACACCTGTGATCGTAATAGAGGGTGCCGCCATCGAAATATCTCCGCTGAATGTGATGATGGCGATGAATGCACGGTTGACAGTTGCCATCCTTTGGTTGGCTGTATCAACGCCTACACACCAGATTCAGAGATTGGCTGCCCTGCATGTGAAAGTAACGCGGACTGTGACACGGGTAACGTCTGTATGCAGGCGATTTGCACCGCAGAAGGGACCTGCGAGTACACCAACCGCAACGTCTGCAATGACAATAACCCTTGTACCATCGACATATGTGATTCTGTGACTGGGGCTTGCACCCATGTTCCTAAGAATTGTGACGACGGGCTAAAATGCACCATAGACACCTGCAATCCCGCAACCGGTCAGTGCGAGCACACCCCACGAGTTTGTGACGACCATAACCCGTGCACAACCGATTATTGCGACATTATGACTGGTAAGTGCGCCTCGGTGGATCGTAACTGCGACGATGGAAACCCATGCACCATCGACAGCTGTGACGTTCGCTTTGGCTGTATCTACTCGAACCAGAAGTGCGACGACAACAACCCGTGCACCATTGACTCTTGCGATCCGCATACTGGCCGATGCTCCTATACTCCAAAGGTGTGCGACGACAAGAACCCGTGCACTACCGACTTGTGCATGCCAGCGACTGGCACATGCGCGTTCATTCCAAAGACTTGTGACGATGGCAATGCATGCACTACGGACAGTTGCGATCCCAGAACTGGACGTTGCATTAACACACCAAAGGACTGTGATGACAACAATTGTTGCACCAGAGACACGTGTGATGCCTTAACTGGCGTTTGTATCCATAACCCTGAGACTTGTGATGATGGAAACCCATGTACCAGGGGCTTCTGCAATCCCAATACCTGTGGTTGTGACTATCAGTTTGTGACCTGCGATGATGGAGACCCATGCACCATAGATGTTTGTAAACCATCTGCTGGTGGTTGCACCCATCAACCGGTGGTCTGTGATGATGGCAAGCCAGAAACCACAGATTCTTGTGTCCCAGGTATTGGATGCGTCTATACACCCACAAGTTGCGATGTCGACAGCGATTGCGATGACAAAAACGCGTGCACCACTGACAAGTGCGTGAACAGGCGTTGTGTCAACACTCCAAAGACTTGTAATGACGGCAACCTGTGCACTGTAGATTCATGTAATGCGATTACAGGACAGTGTCAGTTTAAGGCTAAAAACTGTGATGATGGTGACCAGTGTACGACCGACACGTGTGATCCTAACACTGGGGATTGCGTACACACGCCTCGCACCTGTAATGACCACAATCTGTGTACCACGGACACGTGCGATCCTGTAAGCGGACATTGCATATTTACCCCTGTGAACTGCTCTGATGGGGATCCATGTACGATTGATGAGTGTTTTGCTTCAATAGGTTGTAAAAGCACTGACAAGGACTGTAACGACTACGACAACTGTACAGAGGATTCCTGCGACCGCAGAACTGGACAATGCGTTCACAAGGCCAAAGAGTGTCATGACAGCGACCCATGTACACTTGATCTTTGCAATCCATTCACTGGACAGTGTGAGTTCAGGCCTGTAGACGTCGACGACAATAACGCCTGTACAGTTGATGAATGTGATCCAGTAACAGGTCAGATCAGGCACTACCTCAAGCCATGCGCGGATACGGACCCATGCACTATCGACTCCTGTGACCCAATGACTGGAGAGTGTATAAATACTCCAAGGGTCTGCGACGATTACAATCTGTGTACTATCGATACATGTGACAGTAACACCGGTATGTGCGTGTTTACACCCATACACTGTGACGATGGGGATCCTTGTACCCAGAATTCATGTGATCCGGCTACAGGACAATGTATATACCCACCGGTGAACGTTGATGACGGGAATCCATGTACTTTCGATTACTGCGACCAGGACACAGGCGAGATTGTCAACGTTGAGGTAACGTGTCCATCAGACAATAACCCCTGTACAGAGGATGTCTGTAACCCAGCTGTTGGCATGTGTGGGCATTGGCCTAAAGACTGTGACGACGGCAACGCTTGTACCAACGACTACTGCGATCCTGTGACCGGCGAATGCAAACACGAAGAACGAGTCTGCGACGATGAAAATCCATGTACGACGGACACCTGTGACCGAGATGTTGGCTGCGTGTTTACTCCACGGGTTTGTGATGACAACAAGAAATGCACACGCGATTCTTGTGATGTCCTGACTGGTGAATGCGTGTTTACCCCAATCTTCTGCGATGACGGTAACGCTTGCACCACCGACACTTGTGACGAGGCCACTGGTCAGTGTCGCTTCACCCCGATCAACTGTGCAGATGAAGACGCTTGTACCATCGACTACTGTGACTCTGGGACAGGCCTGTGCGTAAACGCAGCCAAGAACTGTGACGACACAAATCCGTGCACCACTGATCACTGTAATAAAGAGACAGGTGAATGCTACTATGAAGACGTTGTGTGCCCGGGTGACCCCGGCGGCAACCTGTGTTTGGTGGGCGTCTGTAACCGCGATGATGGCTTATGCTACATTGAGGAAAACCTCTGTAACGACTTCAACGGCTGCACCATCGATGTCTGTGATCCTGGAACTGGCTTGTGTTCACATGAGCCACAGTCCGACTGTATTCAATGCTTTGAGGCGGCGGACCCGGTATGTAACGATGGGGATCTGTGCACCGAGGACTACTGTGACACGATGTTTGGTATTTGCTATCAGGTTCCAAAGTCCTGCGACGATGCTAACGCCTGTACCACTGACTGGTGTGATTCAGATGTTGGCTGTGTCCATGAGGAAAAGGATTGCGAGGATGGCAACCTTTGCACGATCAATTACTGTGACGTTCGAAGCGGCCAGTGTTTGACCATACCGGTACCAGTAGAGGACGGCTCCCTATGCACTGTGGACGATTGCGATCCTGAGATTGGGCCGATCCATACACCCAAGTGCAAAAGTAACGACCCGTGCTATACCCCTTCCTGCAACGAGCAAACTGGTGAGTGCCTTCTTAGGCCTCTGGACTGTGACGACGGGGATGCCTGCACGACTGACACCTGTATAAACGGCGAGTGCGTGAATGTTGACAAGATTTGTGAAGGCCCCGATCTCTGCATAAGCTATTACTGTGACCCCTTCACTGGTGAATGTGCTCAGGAGTCTTTCTGCGAGGATGGCGACCCTTGTACCATTGACTCCTGTGAGGTGCACGATGGGGTCGCAGTTTGCGTCTACGAAGACGTGACTTGCGACGACTCCCTCGCATGTACTTTGGACATCTGTGATAGGGCCACCGGAGCCTGTATAAATCTGCCGATTCTGTGCGATGATAACGATAAGTGCACATCGGACGAATGTGACACCAACACTGGATTATGCAAATTCACCCCTAAAGACTGCTCCGATGGAAACCCATGTACTGAGGATCTCTGTGAGCCATCCACTGGAACTTGTTTCCGGATTCCGCTGAGCTGTGATGACGGCGATCCATGTACAGAAGACTATTGTCACCCTGTAGATGGTTGCAAACACGATCCAATAGTTCCATGTCAAGAATGCGTGGATGAGTCGGATTGTGATGCGCCCCCACTGTGCCACCTTGTTAGCTGTGTGTACGGAAATGATGGAGGACGCTGCGTATACACCGAAAACACGTGTGATGACGGCAACCCATGTACCAATGACAGCTGCGACCTGGCCACTGGAGAATGCGTCAGGACTCCGAAATGCGATGACGGCGATCCGTGTACTCATGACATATGCGATGTCCAGACTGGAGCCTGTAGCACTGTGCCGATTGACTGTGATGACAACAATCTGTGCACAGAAGATATTTGTGTTGATGGAAGGTGTGTCAACGAAATGATCGACTGCACCTCGTATGTGAAGTGCAAAATTGGTGGCTGTGAGCCAAGTATTGGCTGCTACACTGTTGACGTTCACTGTGACGACGGCGATGTTTGCACCGAAGATTTGTGCAGTCCAATTACCGGAGAGTGCGAATTTAAACCTGTAGACTGTGATGATGGTAATGAGTGTACAACCGAGGAATGTGTCGAAGGTATCGGCTGCGTGTACACGTCGGTCGAGTGCAATGACGGCAACCTATGCACCACAGACTCGTGTCATCCTGTGCTCGGCTGCGTCTTCACAGCAATGCCAAGTCCGAATCCACACCCATGTGTGGACGGTGAATGTGACCCTGACACTGGCATTTGGACGTTCTTTCCAAAGTGTGTTGACCACGATGCATGCACCATGGATATCTGTGATCCCTTGACCGGCAACTGCTACAATCCGCCTATGATTGGGATTTGCGAAGAACTTCTTAGCTGTGCAACCCATCAGTGTAATCCGATCACTGGTCAGTGCGACTATGACTTCACCAATTGCCAGATTTGTAATGCAAGAGAAGAATGTGGACCAACGGGCGAGCTGCAGCCCGAATGCCAGACTGTTGAATGTATTGATCTTATGGAGCACGGTAAATTCTGTGAGGTAGGGCCAAAGGTCTGCATTGACGAGGAAGACCCTTGCCTTGTTGGTACGTGTGTCGAGGGGTCTGGCTGCGTAGACTACAAGCCCGTGGAATGCCCAGCGTCGACGATTCCTTGCATGGAATACACTTGCGACAGAAAGGGTGGATGCATCCTAGTGCCTATCGCGTGTGACAACGGTGACCCGTGTTCAACTGGTACCTGTAATCCATTGACAGGTTTATGTGAGTTCGAGCCTAAGGTTTGTAGCGACCCGGGAGAATTATGCCAGGTCGCCACTTGTGTTCCAGATTATGGATGTGTCCAGACTCCTAAGGTCTGCGATGACTACAATCCATGCACCATAGACACTTGTTTCCCATTAACTGGAGATTGCCACTTTGAATTCGACCCTGATCTAGGCTGTGAACCATGCCACACAGACGAAGATTGTGATGATGATTTGGTATGCACAAGTGATTTTTGTCATCCAGACCTTAAGGTTTGTATCAGGACTCCGCATTGCTTGACGCCACCCGGCTCTTGCGAAACTTTTACCTGCGAGGAAGTGACAGAAGGAGAGCCAGGCTCTCCTGAGTATAATTGCGTGCCTAATACTGACCCTTGTGACGACGGATTGGGATGCACAGTTGACCTCTGCATTGAGGATTACGGCTGTGTACATCTGCCTTTGGAATGCCCCGATTCAGAAAATCCTTGTGTAACTCTTCAGTGTCGCGAGCCATTGGCCAATGAGACTGATCCGTACGTCTGCGAAAGTGTCGCAGTTGACTGTGACGACGGTAATCCTTGCACGGATGACACCTGCTCCACTGGTGTTGGCTGCCAGCACACCCCAGTGGAATGCGAGCCGACGGAACTGAACTGTGAAGCCAACGTCTGTAATCCAGCCACTGGTGAATGCGAGATTGGGCCTCTGGATTGCGATGATTTTGATGACTGTACGACTGATTTATGTGATGAAGAAACGGGCTGTTATAACGTCCTTGACCCAGCAGTCTGCCCGAGTTGCAACGATGATTCGGACTGTACACCGCCAGAACCTTGCTTAATCAATGCACGCTGCGAGGAGGGACCAAACGGTGGCATGAAGCGATGTGTCTTTGACATAAACACCTGTGACGACTTTATTAGTTGCACAATCGACACTTGCAACCCACAAACAGGTGAGTGTTCCCATGAGCCCGACTGTCCTCCAGATGGAGACCTTTGTACAGTGGATACCTGCAGCCCAATTACCAGATCGTGTATATACGTTCCAGTCCAATGCGACGACGGCAACCCATGTACTAGCGATCAGTGCAACCCAGATACTGGAATGTGCGAGAATGATTGGCTACCAAGCTGTTGTCTCACCGATGAGGATTGCGTCACCACGGATCGCTGTTCAGTTGGGAACTGCAACGGAAATATCTGTTCATTCACTGAAAAACAGTGTAATGACATGAACCCATGTACCAATGACTCATGTAATCCTGTAAACGGTGAATGCGTGCACGATTGGATTCCAAACTGCTGTTCCACCGATGCTGATTGTGATGACGATAATCCGTGCTCGAACGAGATGTGCGACATGGTGAACATGCAGTGTGTTTACAGTAGCAAGGACTGCTACGATAACAACCCGTGCACACAGGACACTTGTGATCCAGAAACTGGGGATTGCGTACATACTCCAATTAATAACTGCTGTCAGACCTCAGGCGAGTGTGATGATCAGGACCCCTGTACAGTGGACACATGTGAAGCAAACCGCTGCGTGTTCACACCGATCCCAGACTGCAAATAGTTTTTCCAGTGCATCATAGATTGTGAACCGACGTTGTCTGACGTTATCTTTCGAAAAGGCAAAGGAAAGTAGTTTGAGGTTGACTAGGCGGCCATGGGGGACTATAAGAAGCCGTGTAGTAGTTGGGCAGGAGGAACCATGAACAAAGACCTTAGTGATTTGATTGTCTATTCTGGATTGTCTCACCCTTCGTTAGCAAAACGGATTGTCAGTCACTTGGACCTGCCCTTGGGACGCAGTCAATCAATAGTTTTCAGTAATGAAAACATAATGGTAAGGCTGCAGGACAACTGCCGTCAAAAGGATGTCTTTGTAATACAGACATCTTCTTCACCAGTTAACGACCATTTGGTCGAACTGTTAATCCTGTTGGATGCCATCAAATACGCAAGCGCCGCCAGAGTAACTGCAGTTTTGCCCTATTTTCCATACGGACGGTCTGACAAGAAGGATGAGCCAAGGATTTCGATTGCGGCACGGTTGGTTGCCGATCTTTTGCAGACGGCTGGCGCTGACCGAGTGTTGACCATGAACCTTCACTCTCCACAGATCCAGGGTTTCTTTAGAATTCCAGTGGACCAATTGCTTGCGGCACCAATCTTTTTTGATTACTTTAATGAAACACTTTTCATGGAAGAGAGCAAGGAAGACTTTGTGCTTGTTATGGGTGATGCAGGTGCTGCAAAGGCCTTTGGCTATTATTCTGATGAGTTGAATCTGCCTGTGGCCATTGTCGACAAATTCCGCCCAGATCACTCTGAAAAGCCGATTATTCGCCAGATTATCGGGGACGTTCGTGGAAAATCCTGCCTGATTGTTGATGATGAAATCACTTCTGGGGGCACCTTGATTGAGGCTGCGGAAAGATTGTCCGCGGAGGGGGCAAAACGCATCTTGGCAGCGGCTGTTCACCCAGTTCTGTCGGGCGATGCTGTCAAAAAGCTGGTGGCTTCGCCTATCGAACGAATCATTGTTGGCGACACAGTGCCTGTGCGTGAAAAGATTAAGGGCCACGAAAACAGGTTTGCGGTACTGGACCTGTCTCCCTTGTTTGCAAAGGCCATCCTAAGCATCCACAACGGCTCGTCTATTTCAGCTCTGTTCCCGCCCTCGGTGCGACGGCGCCCCTAGTTAAGGATCTAAATAATGAAAACCAACGCGATTATTGTTCGCTTTGCTGAGATATTTTTAAAAGGCGGCAGGCGACAATGGTTTACTGCACGCCTTAGGGAATCACTTGCAAGGCAGGTTGGCGGTGAATGGCGTGTGCGGGAGTTGCATGGCCTGTTTTTGGTGGTACACCCTGATGCTCAGGGAAACGACCTGCCAGAGTTTGAGATGGGGCAATCCTTGGCGGATGGTATAGCCAGGACTTTTGGGGTGGTTTCCTTTTCGCCTTGTCTGTTGATGACCAGGGAGATCAGTGCGCTTGAGGAACTGGCAAAGGTAATTGCCGATGAGCACGTGGCGGGGCGTTCGAACTTTAGGGTTGCTGCAAGCAGATCTGACAAGGAATACCCGCTTAATTCGGTCGAGATTAACCAGCGGCTCGGTGGGATTATTCATCTAAGAACAGGTGTACCTGCAAAGATGAAGGACCCAGAAGTCACTATGCACGTCCAGATCCTGCATAAGGGAGCAGCCGTCTATCTGGATGTATTGGAAGGTCCTGGAGGCCTGCCGGTTGGCACATCAGGAAAGGTGCTGTTGCTGCTTTCAGGTGGCATAGACTCTCCGGTGGCTGGGTATCAGATGATGCGGCGTGGGTGTACGCTGGATGCGGTTCACTTTGAGGCGGCTCCATACACAACCCCCCAGGCCAGGGAAAAGGTGGTGCAGCTGGCGCGGCACCTCAGTCTTTATCAGCAATCGATGAAGCTGCATATAGTCCCGTTTGGAGGGATTCAGGCCCACCTTAGGGATCATGTTCCAGGGCGGCTTTTGGTGGTGTTCTATCGGCGTTTTATGGTCAGAATCGCAAACAGGATTGCTGCACAAAACGGCTTACAAGCGCTAATTACAGGAGATAGCCTTGGCCAAGTAGCCAGTCAGACCATCGAAAATCTTGCGGTGATTGAAGAAGCGTCGAAGTTGCCGCTTTTTCGGCCGCTACTGACTTTTGACAAGATGGAGACTGTCGCGCTTGCACGTAAAATGGGAACTTATAAAACGTCCATTCTTCCTTTTGACGACTGTTGTTCTTTATTTGTGCCGCCCCATCCAGAAACGGCTGCAAAGCTGGAAAAAGTCTTGGAAATTGAAGCAACGCTGGATGTTGACGGAATGATTGATGAAGCTGTAAAAGTGACCGAGACGGTGGCTTTGGACAATTAGCCTCGAATAAGCCTGCGCTGCCTTTCTTCACTGTAGTTTAGTGCCGCCTTTATAAACCCCTTGAACAGCGGATGAGGAGCCCTAGGCCTGGACTTGTACTCTGGATGGAACATGCTGGCAAAGAAAAATGGGTGGTCTTTAAGCTCAATTATGTCAACAACACCACGCCTGCCATCTGGTAGTGGTGGCGCTGATTTGGCTCGTTCGCCAGTATGAATTCCGGATATGACGAGGCCTCCAGCATCCACAAGCTTACCCAACAACTCATTGGACACCTCATAACGATGGCGATGGCGTTCTTCGATCTCCTTCTTGCCATAAAGGCGATGGGCCAAGGAACCTTCATCAAGCTGACACTTGAAGGCACCAAGTCGCATAGGTGGAATCTCTGCACCGGATTCACGACTCTCCGGCGGGACGTTAACGATGGGGTACGGCGAATCAGGGTCAAATTCCGTAGAATTGGCACCCTGCAACCCACAGATATTTCTAGCGAATTCGATCAGCGCCAACTGCAGCCCAAGACAAATTCCCAGGAACGGTACTTTATTGACTCTAGCCCATGAAATCGCAAGAATTTTTCCTTCAACCCCCCTTGATCCAAAGCCTCCTGGAATCAAAATCCCATCTACACCGGATAAAAGCCCAGAACAATCCGATGTTTTTTCGATATCGCCAGCTTCAATGAAGCGAATATTTACCTTGGCCTCGTTTGCAATCCCCCCATGACGCAAGGCTTCATTTAAGCTTTTGTAGGATTCATGCAGGTCAACGTATTTACCAACGATAGCCACGGTGACTTCCTTGGACGCCCTTTTCATCCTGTCAACGATCTCTTTCCAGTCTGACATATCGGCATCCTTAGCCAATATTTGCAGCTGCTCAGAAATTCTGCTATCAAGGCCTTCCTCAATAAAGCCCAACGGTAGCTCATACACAGACGGCACATCGATTGCTGCGATTACATTGTCAGGGTGAACATTGCAAAAAAGGCTTATCTTCCTTTTAACTTCAGGGGGCATTACTTTTTCGGACCTGCAAATCAGGATGTCCGGCTGTATACCAATCTCGCGAAGCGCCATGACGCTGTGCTGGGTGGGTTTGGTCTTTAGCTCACCAGCAGTCCGGATAAATGGGACGTAGGTGACATGCACAAACAGCGTGTTTTCGCGGCTAAGCTCCAGTCGAATCTGCCTGATGGCTTCCAAAAGGGGCAAACCCTCAATATCACCAACCGTTCCACCGACTTCCACTATGCAAAGGTCCATCCCTTCGGCGGTCAGCGCGATCCTTCTTTTAATCTCGTCTGTGATGTGAGGAATTACCTGAATGGTTCTACCACGGTACTCGCCGCGACGTTCACGCTCCAAGACATCCCAATAAACCTTTCCAGACGTCACGCTGTTGTTTTTGGTCATGACTGCCGAGGAAAAGCGCTCGTAATGGCCGAGGTCAAGGTCAGTTTCGGCGCCATCATCAGTGACAAACACCTCTCCATGCTGCAAAGGATTCATCAATCCTGGATCCAAATTCAGGTAGGGGTCCAGCTTCATCAGGGTCACCTTCAGGCCCCTAGCCTCCATGATTGCGGCTATGGATGCGGCGCTGATGCCTTTTCCTATCGAGGAAACAACTCCGCCAGTCACAAAAATAAACTTAGTTTGCCTTTTCTTAGCGGGCATACGAACTCCGTTCCTGGAAATTAACAGGCTGACTCTTTGTGTCGGCCGTCAGATACTAGACCCACCACCTAAGGCTTGTCAATCAGACATTTTTTCGAATCTTTATTTGGTTGTTTTTACGGGAACTTTGGGGTGATTTTAATAATTTGGTTTTCCAGTTTGTGGCAAAAACATGGGAATTTGTGGGCCCAAAGTTGACTGTAAGCGATAAAAAACTAACATATCGCCATGAGAATTATCGAGATATTTCGGTCAATTCAAGGTGAAAGTTCAACAGTTGGAACTCCTTGTACCTTTGTGCGCACTGCGGGCTGCAATCTGAATTGTTATTGGTGTGACACCAGATATGCGATGGAAGCTGGCATCGAGATGTCTGTCTTGGACATTCTTGGACAAGTACGGCAATTTAATACCAAATTGGTGTGTATCACAGGTGGGGAGCCCTTTTTACAACGGGATTTGCATGAACTTGTAAATGCGCTTCAAAGTGCTGGCTATCAGATTCAGATCATGACTAATGGGACTGTGTTTTTTGGACTGATGAATAGCCAAGTAAGCAGGGTAATTGACATCAAATCACCTTGGGTGCTTGAACCAGACGTACCAAAAGAGCTTGAATCGTTGCAGTTGTCTCCGGTGGGTTTGGAGCTGTCCAACCTCAAGCTTTTGTCACCGAGCGATGAAATCAAGTTTGTGGCCCGCAATTTGGTGGAGTTTCAGTGGTTTTTGGCATGGGCGAAATCTGTGGACCTTTTTGGGAAGGGTGTAGCTGTGGCTGTTGGGCCAGCCTGGGGAATTTTAGATCCAGGGCTGCTTGTCGACTGGATCCTGGAGAGCGGACTTCCAATTCGATTAAACCTGCAGATTCACAAGATTATTTGGGGTTCTGAAACTAGACTTTGAATGAAAAGGTCAAAATTTTTGGCTTTATCCAAGGATTCAAAATCAATCGTCAATTGCAAATCCAACTGACCGCATCTTAGCTGCCAACTGACTTCCTGAGGCACGACTGACCAAGGCCTCTAGGTATCTGGCAATTATGTCGACTTCAATGTTTACCTTGGCACCCGATTTCAAAGTGGCAAGCGTAGTATTTGCAAAAGTATGAGGGATAATCATAACTTCAAAGGCATTTCTTGTGACTTTATTTATGGTCAAAGAAATCCCATCAACGGCCACAGAACCTTTAGCGGCAAGATACTTCATCAGTTCGACTGGTACTTCGATGGCGACCTTTGATGAAGCACCCTGGGCGGTTATGGATTGAATCCGCCCTACTCCATCGACATGACCTGCGACTATGTGGCCTCCAAATCTGCCATCTGCAGGCATCGCCCTTTCAAGGTTTACAAGATCGTTGCGTTTTAGGGCACCAATAGTGGTTGTCGCCATGGTTTCTGAGGATGCAAAAACCTTGAATCCATCTGGGTCAATCTGCTCAACCGTCAGGCATATGCCAGAAACAGCGATGCTTTCCCCCAAGACAACAGGTTCACGTGAAAAGCTGGCCTTAATGGATAAAGACATGCCGCCGCGGTCCTGGCGAATACTAGAAACGATACCTGTAGTTTCAACTAATCCAGTAAACATAGAAAAACCTCCACTCAAGTCAAAGCTAACAGGTTGGAATCATTTCGATTCTGATGTCTGGACCGCAGCGACTGGTGCGTAGGATCTTAAAACCAAGTGCTTGATCCAGTTGGGTTATACCTAGATCGGCCACCAATGGCTTTGCATCAGGATCGCCAAGCATTTTAGGGGCTATAAAAAGCTCTAACTTATCAACCAGTTTTGCACGAAGAAGGCTTGCTGCAAGTGTGTGCCCGCCTTCACATAAAACGGAGGCTATGCCCTGTTGCCCTAGCGTGTCCAGCAGCGATTCAAGGTCCACACCTGTTTTAGGGGCGGGTGCATTTATGACCTGGATTGGCAGGCTTGAGAGGGCGGCGGGGACAGGGCCTGGGGCAGGGACAGGGGCAGGGGCGGGGGCTGGGATGCCTGCTCCTAGGGCTACTGCTACTGGTCCACGATCAGTTGTTGAAAACAGCTTTGAGTTCAGGGGTAGATCACCAAAAGAAGAAACGACCACCCTTAGAGGCGCTTTTTTCATCGGATAGTCGACAGGAAGCAAAAGCGGGTCATCGGCCCTCACAGTACCAGCGCCCACCAAAATGGCATCAGAACCAGCCCTTAAACGATGGACTATCTTCCTGGACTCAGCACAGGTGATCCACCTGGATTTGCCATCCCTTTGAGCAGTACGCCCATCAAGGGTGGCCGCCATCTTTAAAGTCACAAAGGGACGCCGCGAAACAATCCACTTGGCAAACGCCTGGTTTAATTCCCTGGCTTCCTTTTCTTTCAGGCCAACCTCAACTAGGATTCCAGCGTCTGCCATCATCTTGATCCCCTTGCCAGAAACCAGGGGATTAGGATCAACCATTGCAACCACCACGCGCCGCACTCCAGCATCAATCAACGCTTGGGCACATGGAGGCGTCCTGCCATGGTGACAACAAGGCTCCAAGTTAACAAAGACATCTGCACCCTTGGCCTTTTTCTGAGCCTGCTTTAATGCGACTATCTCGGCGTGGTCTGCCCCCAGAACTCTGTGCCAGCCTTCACCTACTACAACGCCATCCTTGACGATTACGGCACCAACCATCGGATTGGGACTTACAAGGCCAAAACCTCGACGAGCCAGGCTTAACGCCCGATTCATGTGTCGGGCATCTGTACTCATCCTTTGGCTCCCTTGGATTTCCGGCTTTTGGTTTTGGGGATAAGAGAACGGATTTCTTCCTCAAAAGCGGTTAAATCCGCAAAACTACGGTAAACACTAGCGAATCGAACGTAGGCAATCGGGTCCCTAGATTTTAAAAAGGCCATTACCTGCTCGCCAATCCAGACCGACTCTACTTCGTGGGCCATCATGTCTTGAATTTGGGCCAGCAACCCATCGACAAAGGCTTCCAGGTCCTTAATCGAGACTGGTCGCTTCTCGCATGCCCGCATCAGGCCTTCAAGAACCTTTGAGCGCTTAAATTCCTCACGGCGGCCATCTTTTTTGATTACTCTGGGGATGAACTCTTCAGCCCGTTCGTAGGTAGTAAAGCGCCGGCGGCAGTCCTCACATTCCCGACGACGACGGATGGCGCCACCATCCCCAGAAACCCTTGAATCGACCACTTTGCTGTCGGGACTACCACAAATCGGACACTTCATCGTAGGTCCTGTCAGGCAGGACTTTCCCTGCCGCTTGTCTCAAGTTCTGCGACCATATCCAAGCGTCGCTGATGACGAGCCTCGAAGCTTGAGTTTAAGAAAATATCCAAAAGTTCGAAAGCCAGTGCAGGCGCCAACAACCGCCCACCCATAACCAGAATGTTGGCGTTGTTATGCTCTTTGGCTAATCTGGCAGTTGTGACATCGTGGACCAAGGCAGCCCTTACCCCAGGGATCTTGTTGGCGGCAATTGACATCCCTATTCCCGTGCCACAACACAGGACGCCAAGATCGACATCCCGATTGGCAACGGCGGTGCCCACCAGCTGGGCATATTTAGGGTAATCAACAGATACCGAAGGATCGTTGGTTCCAAAATCCGTGACCTGCACGCCTTTGGATTGAACGTGTTTAATCAGTTCATCCTTCAGAGCGCAGCCACCATGGTCCGCTCCAAACCCAATACGCATAAGAATCACGCACCGGTGGGTTCAGGGGCAACGGCTATGCGATCGCGATAGAAACCACACGCGGGGCAAGCACGGTGTGGCATTCTGGGCTCACCACATCTGGAGCAGGACGACAAAGATTGCAGCACAACCTTGTCGTGATTTGCGCGACGCATGTCCCTTCTGGATTTGGAAGTCTTTTTCTTAGGGGTTGGCATCTTGTTCTCCTTGGATCTTTATGTGCTTCAAGGCCTCCCAACGAAAATCAACCACGTCAGGAGCACAGTTGCACGGGCCTTCATTCCAGTTCTTACCACACCGCTGGCAAAGGCCGCGGCAATCATCGGAACACCGTGGTATCGCGGGAAATGCAATTGCAAGCTCCTCACCAACCAACGGCTCCACATCAATTACTGGGCCTGTAAAAAAAGTAACGTCCAACTCTTCAGGTTCCTTAATGTCCTTAGGCACTTTGGGTTTGGACGATTCTTTCACAAACAAATGAGAAAACTGCTGCCTAAACTCGTATGGAAAGGGCTCCGCGCACCTGCTACACACAGCGGTCATTCTCCCTTCCCAGTGCCCCACGACAGCAACCGAGGCACCAGCACGAGACAGCTTTACAAACAGGGTGATCGAGTCTTGAGCCAATGAAAACTGCGGCCCAAGGTACGGAGCAGCCCAAGCAGCATCAAGCTCACCTGAAAACTCCACCCCAGACTCGGGTATTTCCTCAACAACAAATCGAAACACCGCCCCTCCAACCGCAGGACAAACCCCGCCATTTGGGCAGGATATTTTAGAGGCAAAGCAAAAAAGCGTCAAGTGAGGATTTGCTTTTAAACCTTTCCAAACTGCAGCAATGTTGGAGTTCGTTTAAACTGAAACCCGAACATTCTGTTAAGAGTGATTCGTTAAAGATTACTCTTAAATTTTTTTAAACTTATATTTGCTTGCTTCAAAATACTTCTCAAAGTGCCTTCGGGAATTTCTTTTTTATTCATGGGGACAATTACCGTATTTTCATTTAAATCTTTATATTTCCCGTGCGATCCCTTTTGAGAAACAAATGTAAATCCACATTTTTCTAAAACCGATATTATTTCTTTAGACGAGTAAATATTAGGCATCTATTAATTCACGTCCCAACATGATTTTATTGATCCTGGGAAGATCAAAGGCTTCATTTTCAAAGTAAAGTTCAACCGCTTCTTTTAGGTTTGCCGTCGCCTCGTCTATAGTTTCTCCAAATGATGAGACATTTACATTAAGACATTGTGAGACATAATATCTCCCTTCTTGCCAGATAACAAATTCGATTTCTTTCATAATTTGCCTCGCTAAAATTTGAACGGTAAATAAAGTCTAAAAAAGTGACCACCAGTGTAACACAAATCCAGAACTTTTTTTTTTCGCTTTCAAATCGGTAACCAGCATATATCTCAATCAGCTTTAACCACGACAAAAGCGAACACCGCATCGTCTACCAGGGAAGTCGGGAAGGTCTAAATTGATCTCATGATTGACGCCTTTAACCGCGGCGCGTAGAATCCGCCGGTGGTTCTCGAACCTGACGCGGAGGTCTATTATGCCATCTAAGAAACGAATCGTATGGGTTGAATACTGGAGCCTCGTTGCTCTTATTGTGCTCTTTGTCGGTGCCTGTGGTGGTGACGAGAAAGGCACGGACACCAATGGTAATACAGATATAAGCCAGGACCGACTAGATACTAGCGACACCTCGCAGGACACCCCTGATATCGAAGATGACGTCACCGTTGATGTCCCCGACACCACGGCCGATGATGGGAGTGAGCCTGACGACTCACCCTCGCCCTGCGCAGGCATCGACTGCGGTGGTCACGGCTCCTGCTTAGTCTCTGATTCTAACGAAGCTTATTGCGACTGTAATGCAGGGTACCATGCCGATGGCACGACTTGTGTTGAGGATTGCGAGCCAAAATGTGGCGACCGTGTTTGTGGGCCAAACCCACTTTGTCCTGACGAATCGTGTGGCGATTGTGAGGAAAATAAAACTTGCAATGACCAAGGTCAGTGTGAGTGCACGTCAAAATGTGGCGACCGTGTCTGTGGGCCAAACCCACTTTGTCCTGACGAATCATGTGGCGATTGTGAGGACCCTGAAACCTGCAACGATGATGGACAATGTGAGTGCGTAGCGAAATGCATCGACCGTGTCTGCGGCCCAGATCCGGTGTGTCCTGAAACATCATGTGGTGGCGATTGTGGGGAAAATAAAGAATGCAATGACCAAGGTCAGTGTGAGTGCACGTCAAAATGTGGCGACCGTGTCTGTGGGCCAAACCCACTTTGTCCTGACGAATCGTGTGGCGATTGCTCTGTCGATAAAGTCTGCAATCGGCTTGGTGAATGTATCCCCAAGCTAGAAGCTGATTGTACTGAACACTGGTGTTTGATTCCAGCAGGTGATTTTGCGATGGGATGCTCGGATGATAGTTGTGACCTTGGCGATTATAGTTGCACACATCAAGGTGGGTATTTATGTGATCAAAATACCTATCCAGTCCATTCAGTGACACTTACACGTTCTTTTTACATGAAACGGACCCAAGTAAGCCAAAAAGAATGGCGAAAGCTAATAGGCAACAACCCATCTAACTTTAACTCCTGTGAAAACTGCCCTGTTGAAAACGTGAATTGGTTTGATGCCGTTACATACGCAAATAGGCTTTCAGAATCCGAACAACTTGAGAGCTGTTACACGATTACTGGATGCACCGGCTCTGTAGGCAACGTTCTGGACAATTGCACGGTAACTTTTAGTAGCTTAGACTGTAAAGGCTATCGTTTGCCTACAGAAGCCGAATGGGAATATGTAGTACGTGCTGGTACTACTGGGGCCAGATATGACGACGTCGGTTTCATCGCTTGGTATGGAGACAACAGTGAAAGTTCGACACATCCATGCGGTACAAAGGACCCTAACGGCTGGGGAATACACGAT
>Ga0123335_1001534_pt1 | contig 37289 bp, 24 predicted proteins | sample BiotimSIPDNA_2_FD_89707 | JGI IMG/M metagenome (GOLD analysis project Ga0123335, IMG submission 89707) | Anaerobic biogas reactor microbial communites from Washington, USA - Biogas_R2 time_0 SIP DNA | ecosystem: Engineered > Bioreactor > Anaerobic > Unclassified | place: Washington, USA... | reverse complement strand
TAAATCCGCCCGGAACGCGTGACTGCCCGGAGTTGATAGATCGGATAGCGACGGGCAGAGGTGAGTTTGACTGCCAACGACGACTGCAAAGCGTCAGGGCAGGGCGGCGTGTCTGGCAGCTCCTGGCATAGCCGCCAGGTCAGGCGACACGTCGAATACTGCCAGGCCCAAGCGCCGACGGCGAGGAAGTCCGCCAGCTTCATCCGACGTTCCTCGTCACCGACCTTGAAGCAAATCTCGGCGGCCGCGTCTGCCCGCGGTATTGACACAATAAAGTCGTTAGGCGCGCCCCAGATCAGCGTCCTGCAGGTGAGCACGCCGTCTTTACGCTTCCAGTTGCCGAATTTGATGTTCGGGCGCCACCACGGACGGAACTGCCAGTCTGTGCTCCCGGGGATGCTTAGTTCAATTTGGTGATTGCCGCTCTTCCTGGTTGTCAAACTGCCAATCAAGAGCCAATTTTTCTCCCGGTCAAACTCCTGGCTGGGGTCGACGGCATAGAAGTCCCGTCCGTAGTCGGTTACTTCGACTGCAGCCAGCGGCTCGGTCGCGGTGATGGTCGCGGTCAGCGCATCGCTGCCATCAGCCTGGCGGACGGCGGTGAACTGCATCTGCTCCGGCCTCAGCAGGTCCCGCAGCGGCTGCCGGGTTGCCTTGTAGTTGTAGCAGAACGTCGGCATAAGGCGTACATACTGCAAGTCGGCATAGACTTCCTGGCGTCCGTCAAAGCGGGTGACCGTCAGTTCGGGCAGGAAAACTACCCCGGGCGTCAGTTCTTCGGTAGCCACGCGATAGGTGACCGCGCGCAGTTGGCTGCGGTCAAAAGTCTCTTGCGGGAACTCCACTACCGCCGTTCCTGTGGCATCAAGCAGCCGCAGACGAGCCGTATAGGTCTGCTGTTCCCGGCTGTCAGGCACGTTCAGCAATTCGAAGTCCAGGACTTCGCCGACTTTCAGGGTCTCGCGGTGGGATAGGATCAGGGGCGGTATCTGCGCGTCATCCCCGGGCTCTGGAGCCGGTTCCCCGCCATTGATGACCAGGCTGTAATATTTGATTAGGCGCTGCAATGCCAGCGAATTGGTCAGTGTTGGCTGGAAGCAGGTGTTTTCATTGAACTCGTTCCATTCAAAGAAGACGATGAAATCAGGATTGACTTTCAGCAGCTGGTCCAGGCTTTTCCGCAGGGAGGCCGTGCCGTATTCCCCATGATTCACTCCGCTCAAATGGTTGATATAGCCGTGTGTCAGGACTGCCCCCAGCAGCTTGCCAGCGAAGCGCTCCTCGGCTGTCAGCTCCAGCGTCATCGGCAGAATGTATTTCTCATAGATGCCGCAATCTATGTACGTGGTATACTCTGTGCCGCGCTGCCGTGTGCCGACCGGCAGCTGTACGCCGTCAAAAAGCGTCAGGACGTCTATCAGCTTCGCACGATATTTGGCCTGGATTTCCTCTGGCCACGAGCCATGTTCGCGGTAGTGTCGGTTATCCGCGTGGTCAACGACCAGGCCGCCGGAGATCAGGAAGATGTCCCCGAATTCGGCTCTGAGCGCACCGAGGAATTCCCGCATCGTGTCCTGGGGGATGTAAGCGGAATTATAGGTAGTGATGAGCAGCTTGCCGTTCATCCGGCCGGCGTATGGCGACTTTTGGGCGATGTTCAGGATTTCGCGCGCCTGCTGCAGCTTCTTGTCGTCCGCCGAAAAGCGCCCCATCTCGCCAAAAGCGAATTGCACGTACTCCTGGTGCCCCGCTGCCCGGGCCGGGTCGGCCTCCAGAAAACCATTGACCTGCTTGTATAAGTTTATAATCCCGAGCGCCAGGCTGCCGGAACCGGTGAAGCCGTATCGCCGCATAATCGCAAGATCGCGGAAATACGACTCGGCCGTGAGATAGGTAAACTGCTCTGGCCGCAGAGAACGGTCGAAAAACAACGGCCGGTCAATGTACATGCCGAGATAATTCTGAAACAATGCGTACTTGTACTGGACTTCCGGATACAGCGCCGCTCGCTCCGCCACTCGTTTCCGGCTTCCCAGCGTCATTGGTGAGACATAGTCGTCGCGCTGGAAGTCAATCGCTGCGCTCCATGACGTCGCCGCCAGGAACAATGCTAGTCCGACATAGGCAAAACGCATGATAATTTTCCTTTCCTTAACTGCCTTGAGGTGAGGATGATGCGCCCGTCAGTTGAAATATCCGGCATACGCAATCATCGCGTCTGCCACGGCTCGTGCATTTGCCATGGGCACCCCGGGATACAGTCCATAGATCATCATCAGCCCGCCTTCGGGACTGCCCAAAGTGGCCACCTCCTCGCGGATCATCGCGTCAATCCCTGCTGGCGTGCCCATGAAACTCGTGCTTTGGCGGTCGATATCCAATTCGATGCATACGCGCCCCTTCAGTTCACGGCGGATCCAGTCCAAGCCGTTGACATTGTCCTGCAAATTGAAAACGTCCACGCCGGAATTGAGGATCATCCCTGCGAGGGCGCGGATGTCGCCGTCGGAATGTTTATGCACCAGCGCCTGACGGTCGTGCACTCGCGTCATCAGCCGGTGATACGACGGCTGGATGTAGCGGGCGAAATGCTCTGGCGACACCATCGGCCCGCGTTGCATGCCAAGGTCTTCCGGGAATCCGAACATCTGCACTCCGGCCTCAAGATATCGCTCTGTCACCGCCAGATTGAAAGCCTCCACCATCTCGCATAGACGCTCTATACGCGGTTCGCCGTCGGCAAAGTCGTACATCAAATTTTCGTAGCCGCGCAGATAAAGGAGCCGCAGAAAAGTGTGCCCGTGCGGCAAAGTGCCCTTGGCCAACCGGTCGGATTGGCGCTGCGATGCCAGGCGCTTTTTGATGTTCTCCCAGTCGATGATGTCCAGCCCGTCCGTCAGCGCCGGATCAGGGGCGCGATAGGTGGAGAACGCCGCCCAGTCCGCTAGGGGATGCTCGACGACCGTGCCAGTGATGCCGTCCTCGGACGTCTCCCAGGTGCAGCCCCAGACGTCGAGGAACGGCTGGCCATGCCGGGCATTGACACCGTGCGCTGGACGATATGGCGCCGCCGGAACTCGAAAGCCGGGAAACAAAAACGGTCGTTCCAGCATGAAGTCGCACAACTCGTGAAAATCGTAATGATGCCAGCATGCCGAGTTGACCACGAAAGTCATCGGGATGTAGTCCGGACGGCTGAACTGAATTGCCCGCAATTCGTTGTCCATGAATGTCCTCCAGGAGCTTCAACCCAGCGTTTGAAGTATGGGGAATGCCTCGTCGTCCGTTGGTCGCCAGCGGCTACTTAAACACGTCGAAATACTTGTTGGGATCGCTCGCGTTCGGCTTTTGCAGCTCCATGACTGGATTCAGGACGGAAGATACGTGGCCGTCAACCCAGCAGATGTTCGCCTGCGAAAACGTCTTATGCCGCGGTGATGGCGCTGCGCTCGGCGCCCGCTGCCGTACTATCCAATGGATCGGGATGTAGTTGCTGTCGCGGTTTTCTGCATCGCCGATCATTAGAATTTCTGAGGGTCGCCGGACTGACGCCATCTTGATGGTTTTCAGGCGACTCATCAAATTATTACTGGCTCCATAGCCGGGGTAGAGATACAGCCAGATGCTCTTTGGATACACCACGCAATTCAGCGTGCTTCCTGGATCGCACCAAGCCTGGTTTGCTACTGCGCGGATAGGGGCCATCGGGCAAAATAAAATCTGGTTGGTCGAGATGTAGCCGTTGATGCGCAGGTCTGATGCCCAGTTGGTGAAGTACTGGTTGTCTGACTGCGTCACCGCCGGAAAGCGCTTCATGTCCATTTCGTACATGTGAATCGCCAAACCGACCTGCTTCAAGTTGTTGACGCAGGCCGTGCTCTGGGCGGCCTCCCGAGCCTTGCCCAAGGCCGGCAGCAGCATTGCCGCTAAAATTGCAATGATCGAAATAACCACCAGCAACTCAATCAAAGTGAACTTCTTCTGCATGCCAGGCCTCCTTTGGACATAATGTTGACGTAATCTTGTTTTGCCACCTCACTGATGATACGTCCTTGACGCCTTATCAAGAAACTAATTGAACTTGCTATTACCGTACGTAATTCAGGCCGTACGTAGTTCAGCTTTAGCTTGCAGTATGTTGTAGCCCAAGCACCCCTCTCCTCTCTCGCCCCCCCGCCCCTAACGAATGATAAATGACGAATGATGAATGATGAATGACAAATGCGCCTCAGCATTCAGCATTCAACATTCAACATTCAGCATTCAGCCCCTCGCCCCTTACTTCTTGCCTGGCGAGCCTTTGCTGTCTGCTTGCAATTCGGCCAAGCGTTGACGCAATTCGCGGTTTTCTTGCGACAGCTCTGAAATCCACTCTTTTTGGCGCAGGGCATGCTCTTCTAAGATGCGCACTCGCTGTTTGCGTTCCTCCTCGCCGTCTTTTTTCTGCTGCTCTTGCAGTTCTGCCAGCAACACTTTTTCCGCCTGCGCCAGCCATTCCCTGATGGCCGTCTGGTGCGGATGGTTCGGCTCCAGCTCCAGGCACTGGCGATAATGCCATACTGCCTGGAGCTGGCGTCCTGGCATGCGCTCACTCAAAAGGCCTAGTTGCACATGCGCGTCAAAGGCGTGGTCATTGTGCAGAATCGCCAGTTCAAAGGCCGGGATCGCCAGCGTGGGCTGATCGTCGTCCAAATGCCGCATTGCTTCGCGAAAATACGACGTGCCGCCGACCTCTCGCCGGCAGCCCACTGCGCAAAAGAGTAAAATCCAGGCAGCCGCAGCAACCCACAGCGATGGAATGGATTTTGCCCTCGCTGTCCGCATTTGCAAACCTCCTTGCCGCAGCCGTGTCAGCGTCATAGATGCGGCTTGGCCTAAGTTATTCACCTCAAGGCATTAACCGCTTGCAGCCACTGGCGTGCGATGAAGGCATGGCCTGCTGCCGACGGATGGACGCCATCCCCTGACCAGACCGTTGACGCCCGGCGGCAACTGGCTGCTGCCAACAATCCGTCCAACGGAACATACACTGCGTCAAACTCCACTGCCAATTCTCGCAAGGCATGGATTTTTGGGTCGAGGTCAACCCGCCAGGCTTTGCGGTCTTCTGGATACGGCAGCACGAACGGCTCTAAGATGATCAGGCGAGCGTCGATTTCCTCCCGGGTACGGCGGAAAATTTCCCGGCAGTTGGCTGCATAGTCCTCGGTCGAGGTTGGGTCTTGCCGGTCGTAGCGTCTCCATGTGTCATTGATGCCGATCAGCACCGAGACCCAATTCGGTTTCAGGTCGATGCAGTCGTTTTGCCAGCGCGCCACCAGGTCCTTGGAGCGGTTGCCGCTGATGCCTCGGTTCAGGAAGCGCACATTTATGTCTGGATATGCTGCGCTGAACTGGGCTGCTACCATGCCGGCATAGCCGCTACCCAGGAGCGCGTCATTGTCCCGCGAACGTCCGCAATCGGTCACACTATCGCCTTGAAACAACACCAGTTCGCCTGTACGCAAACAAGTCATCGCACGTGTCCTTTCATCCTCATAATTTGTTTTTGCTCAACAAGTAATATCTATTGGCAGCCGCCTCAGGCGTCATTGCCGGTCCAGATAGCTTCGCCGATCTTTTCCACTGGGCCGGTTTGTACGACCAGGCCGTTTGCGGAAACGTCTACCACCAGTTTCCCACCGGGCATGTGCACTGCAACCGGCGAATCGCATCGACCTAAGCGGATTGCGACGGCCGCCGCAGCCGAGGCACTGCTGCCGGATGCCAGCGTGTATCCGGCACCGCGTTCCCAGATTTCAATCGCTATGTCGTGGCGACCAAAAATCTGCATGAACTGGACATTTGTCCGCTTCGGGAAAATTGCCGCTGTCTCAAGGAGCGGGCCATATTTTTGGGCGAAATCGGCGTCTGCTTCGCCGGCGTCATCAAGGATCACGCAGTGCGGATTGCCCACTGAAGCTGCGCAAAAGCGGAATCGTCGCCCCTTGATATTTATCTCTTCCTCCAGCACCTCCCGCTCTGGCCCGGAGACCGGAATTGACGCGCTGGAAAATGTCACCGCGCCCATTTCGACTTCAATGCGCTCCTCCGGATCATGCACCGTGATTTCCACTACACCGCCCAAAGTCGCGACCCGGTAGGACGTGCCTTTGTCAATGCCGTGACGCTCATACAGGTGACGGGCGAAAATTCGCAGGCCGTTGCCGCTTTTCTCTGCCTCGGTGCCATCCGGATTGAAAATGCGCAACGCACAGAGAGTCTGGCCAATAGCGCTGGCATAGTCGCCGGCGCATGCGCTTACCGTGCAGAAATCGGCCATCCAAGGCCAGATTGGCCCCAGCAAAATGCCGTCGGAGCCGAGGCCATAATGCCGGTGGCAGACTCGCCGTATAGTTTCTTCTGACAAGGTGTTGTCGCCGAGGCTGGCCGGCTCCAGGACAAGATAGTCGTTGCCTAAGCCATGATACTTCCAAAAATGCATTTTTGCGCGTGTCCTCTCCCATTCAAGCCAGCCCGAGTCGCACTAAGTACTCTCTTGACGAGGCTGCTTTTGCGTCTCGGGCGTTTCTGAAAGCTGTGGCATTGCTATTGCTAAGATGCTGCTGCGCTCGGGGGGGGAAGGCGCTTACTGCAACGCACTCTCCCGGTCGCGCTTGTACTTCGACTCGCGCTCTACAGTGCTCTTCCTGATCGTATCGGCCGCCTCAGAGGATTTCTGCTGAACTGCTTGCTTGGTTTCCTGCAACTTCCGATCAACCTTGCTCTTGTTCCTGGTGTAAAAATGATAGCCTGCATAGATGATTGCCGCCAAGATGAGCAAGTTGATGATAATAGCGATCTTGCGCCGGAAATTGGCCATGCCCTTGCGACGCTGGACGTCATCGACCATCATGCCCGTCCGCATGGCGTTGTCATAGCAGAGCTTTGAACAGAACGTGCTGCCATCATGAACTTGCGCACATTCCCCGCAGATGGGCTTGCTGCAAGTAGCACAACGCGCCACCGCCGCCACGTTTGGATGATTCAGACAGACGCTTCCCTTGATTGGCTTGCTCATCATTGCCTCCTGTGATTTAAGACCGCTCTGGATGTTGCCGTTCGAAAACGAATAGGAACCAAGCTAAATAATACCACAAAAGACACTGAATTGCAACCCCTGAAGAAGCTTTTGCCATGGATAGCGGCGAGGACTGAATGCTGTGTGTGGGACGAGTGCTGAATGCTGTGGGGCGAGGGAAAGTCCACTAAAGTCCACTAAAGTCCACAGTCCATCGTCTACAGACGTCCATTAGCGTCCACTTCTGTCCATTGTCCACTGTCCATTAAACTCTCGCCGCTATTAAAATTTCAGCACTACTTTTCCGTCTTTGCCGCCAGGTGCGGTCACTGTCTCGGTGTGCGCGTCGTATATCCCGCCCTCGCAATGGATGGCCATCCGTTGCTGCGGGTGCGGCAGTCGGATATGGAAGTTCGGCGCTTCTTTCTCGACCTGAAAAACGCACCGAAGCTCATCTTCGCTCGCCTCGGCGATTGCAGTCAAGCCGCCGAAATGCGTCGTCTTCATTCCTTGCAAAGCGATCTTTTGACCTGGTGACAGCCATTGCCGCGGAATCATCCGGAATAAATCCAAGCCGCCGTCCCGGTCGTTTTCCCAATACAGCATCCAGCGCACCTGCATCAGCATCCAGGCCTCTTCGTGCGTTTTGTACTGGCTCGCCCCGTGATAATGTTCCCAAAAGGCGTAGCTTTCGCGGTCTTGCAATGCTGTGAGTTGATTGTAAAAAGCCTTTAAATACAATTTGACCTCGCCACGGCGCAAATGCGCATAGTCGTGACGACAATAGTAGGGCTGGCTCAAACTGGCGTTCTCGCGTGTGCACGGGTGCTGATTTGCCTTCACCAGCATCGTCATCTCGGGGCTGTCCGCCGCGAAAATATCTGTCAACGCCAGGTACAGCGGCCCTGTCGTCACCCCGCGTGCGGCAAAGGAGCCATGTGTGAACCATTTGCCGCCATCGACATAAAGCGTCGATATGCCATTATGCTCGCCCCATGGCGCACACAACGGCCCCCAGCTGCCGTCGCCAAAGGGAACAACCGGCGCTCGCGCCAATGCATCGCGCAGAGCCGCCCGGATGTCCTCCCGATACAGCGCTACTTCTGCGGCCAGGTGCGCAGCGTAGGCGCTGTCCGTCGCCTGCAAAACCTCTGCCATCCCTGACAGGCCAAGGTAGGTTCCGGCATTCAAATAAAATGAATGGAAGAAATCGTCCGGGTCAGCGACCTTTCCTGACACTAGGCCGTAATAGCCCAGTTCCCGGTATTCGTCGACCTTATTGCGCTCTCGCCACGCCAGTAAATAGTCGCAGGCTTTTTTCAGGCCTGGCGTGCTGCGGCGCAGCCATTCGATGTCGTCGCTGTAGCGGTAGTGCTCCGCGCAAGTCCACAAAAAATGCCCGGTTTCACTCTGGTAATTGTTGAAATTCTGGATGAATCCATCCGGTCGTTGGCGCGCCAGGAAAAAGTCGAGGCTGCGGCCAGCCAGATCATGCCGTCCGACGCTGTCGAGAAACTGGATAATCGGTGCGCTTTCCGTGCCGATTGGCGAATACCACCCGATTGTTGCCAGCAGCGGCTCTGAATCTGAGCGTCCGAGGAGGTTCAAGTCCAAATGCAGCAGGCCTGCCTGCACCCGTTCATGGATCGCTGCTTCTGGAATCGCCATGGCTCCGGCCGCTGACAATTTCTCTCGCCAAAATGCCTGACAGCCAGCCAGGTGCGCGGCAAAGTCCAGCTTTGCCAGCCGTTCCGCCCGTTCCGTTGAAATCGGCGAATGCGGCACCAGCATCTCGAACACCGCCTGCTTGCCTGGAGACACCAGCACTGCCATCTCCTCGTCCGGCATCATGTCGCCATTCATCCGATTGATTGCGATGACTCGTCCGCCCGTGGCTGGAAAACGACTGAAGCCACGCTCAAATTCATCCTTGAGTCCGACGCTGAACTTCCCTGCTGATACATCCGTCCCCACATACGCCGCCTTGAACCACGCATACGCTGGCGCTTTCGATACGTTGACCGCTTCGACCCGCAAGACGCAGACGACTTCCTGCTCACGCTCCACTGTCTCCGCCAACATTCGCTCGCGCAGGGCCGCTTGCTCTTCTCCTGAAAGCATGTTGCCGCCGGTGTTAGCATAGCAGACCTCGTAGTCCGTTCCCTTCACCCGCCCTGGCGCCAAGGGGCCGTCCTCCAGCGTGGCAAAGGCCGTGACCCGATACTGGATGCTCTCTTCGTCCTGGATTGAATGTAGAATCGGCAGAACGCCGTCGTCCAGGCGATGCGTGATTTTTGCCTTGCAGCTTTCCCCGGGGCCGATGACAAACTTCAGGCGATAGTGGCTGCCAGGCTCCGTCGGATCCAACAGCACAGGCCGCGAGTGATTGCGGATTTCGATCGCGCCCCAGTACTGGTAGTCGGAAAAGCCGGCCTCGCGGTTTTGCAAAGCTACATGGAACATCCGCATGTCACGCCCCACGCCTAGCCAGACAGGGCAGTATTGGTCGCGATTTTTCCGGCACGCCTTAGCGTAGCTTTCCTCAGCGGCGTTATTCATGCGGTCGTGATCCGATGTCAGACCGCGGCTGGCTATGTCTACAGTGACCTCAGCATAGTTGCGGCTGTCTTCTCCGGGGACAACGGCCGCGCCATACTCGGGAATGTACAATGGATACGCGCTGGAGACATCACGAGCCAAGAATGAAAACGAACAGACGTCGCCCCGGACTGTTACCAAGGTCGGTCGGGAACCCAGGCCTGTCCTGGCCTCCGACAACTCCAGCGTGAACTCCGAAACATCGCTTAGCTGCGACGCGCTGGCCAGACGACCGTGCTTCACGCTGACCTGAACCGAACCCGCCTGCCTTGCGAACAAAACTCGAATTTTCATCGCCTGCTCCTGGTGTACATCCTTCGCCGCTGCGACAGCGACGTTATGAGAAATAAAGACGTTCCTGCCTGGGAATAACTTAGCATAACGGTTTGTCTATCACAATCAAGGCGGTATAGTTATTATTGTTGATGACATGCTCGGATTGCTTATCCGGGCGTTTGCGCCCATGTCGTGAGTTATTGGAGACGGAACGATGACTGCAGATGCCTTATGGGGCCACTACGACGCGGTGCGCGATGCGCTTGCAGAGCAGTATCGTCTGCCGATGAATCCGGCTACTGGTATAGCGCCGGAGGCGTTGCTGGTAAAAGCCCAGCAGTATTTGGTCACGACAGGCGCTGCAAAGCCGCGGATTATCCAGCGCGCGGAGATGCTGCGCATGCTGCTTAGCGACGCGGCTATCCGCGTGGACCCCGATGACTGGTTCGCAGACCATATTGACACCGGTCGCGTCTTGTGGAAAGTCCAGCAGCAATGGATGAACGAAGCCGGCAAGAAACTGGGCTTGAACGGCTGGCGCCTGGACGACTGTGCCTTTGGCCGGCTTGACTTGAGCCACACCTCACCCGGCTGGCACAATGTGCTTAAATACGGCGCAACAGGACTGCGCGACCGCGCCAAAGCCGCGCTGGCAACGGCTGCCGACGAGGAGGCCGCAGACTTTTTTCGCGCGGTAATCATCGTCGGAGAAGCTATGCGTGTCTACATCTTGCGTCTGGCAGCGGAGGCCGAGCGCCTGGGAGCGCAACGGGTGATTGCGACTTTGCAGGCTCTGGCAGAACGGCCGCCTGAGAGCTTTCACGAGGCGCTGCAATGGTCGCTCCTGTTTAACCAGGTGCAGGAGATTGAAGGCGAGTACGTCCGCTCGCAGGGCGTTTTTGACCAGCTGTTCTTTCCCTATTACGACGCTGACCTGCGCAGCGGCCGGTTGGCACGTGAGCAAGCGAAAGAGCTTATCTATTTCTACTTTGATAAATTTGCCGCGCAGCATTTTGGCGCTGGCAACAACATCTGTTTTGGCGGTCGCGACGCCGTCGGCAAGGATCTCTGCAACGACCTGACGCGGCTGTGCCTGGAGGTTTTTGCCGAGCGCAAGATGATTGACCCCAAGCTCTCGCTGCGCATTCATCGCAACACCCCGCCAGATATTTTGGCGCAAGCTGTGGACGCTGTGCGCAATGGCGCTAACGCCATCGTCTTTGCCAACGATGACATCGCGTTTGAGATGTTCATGCGTCATGGCAAACAGCCGGAGGATATCGTCGATTTTGTGCCGATTGGCTGCTATGAGCCGGCGATCATGGGCAAGGAATTGTGTTGCAGCATGAGCGCGCTGTGCAATCTGGTCAAGCCCTTTGAAGAGCTGATGACGACCATGCCAGTGCCGCAGAGCATGGACGAGGTGCTGCGCGGTTACGAGTCCATCCTGGCCAGGCATTTGCGGCAGGCAATGGCCGAGACCCGCGCCTGGGAGCTGGAGTGGCCGCAGGTGAATCCTTCGCCAGTGCTGTCCTCCAGCATGGACTCGTGCTTTGCCAAGGGGCGGGATGTTTCTGCAGCAGGCACTGAATACAGCACTTCTGGCATCATGTGCGCCGGCATTGGCACGGTGGCGGACTCCTTGGCTGCCATTGAGTACCTGGTCTTCACGGAAAAACTCTGCAGCTGGGACGAATTGCGCCAGGCGCTGTTGGACGACTGGCAGGGCCACGACGAGCTGCAACTGATCGCCCGCCGCCGCGCACCGAAATGGGGCAACAACGACGAACGGGCCGACCGCTTTGCCGTGGCAGTCTGTCAATCAACAGCCGAACTGATCAATAACACGCCGAATAGTCGCGGCGGACATTTCCAGATGGGCTGCTGGTCTATCGACCACTCGGTGATGATGGGAGAACGTACCGCAGCCACTCCTGACGGTCGACGCAATGGCGAACCCCTGGCAAAAAATACCGGTGCGACGATTGGCATGGACAAAAAGGGCGTCACCGGATTGCTGAATAGCGTGACCAAGCTTGACGCGACTGATTTTCCCGATGGCACGGTGCTGGACGTCACCTTGCATCCTACGCTGGTGCGAGGCGAGCTTGGCCGCAAGTGCCTGCAAGATATTTTGGCGACCTTCTGCCGCAAGGGTGGCTTCTACATCCATTTCAATGTGTTTGATGCCGAGACGCTGAAAGCGGCGCAAGCCAGCCCCGAGAAATATGCGAATCTGCAAGTGCGGGTCTGCGGCTGGAACGCCCGATTCATTGACCTGTCGCGCAAGATGCAGGACTGCTTCATCCGCGAAGCTGAAGCAAAGGCGCAATAATCATGACGACAGGGCTGGTCTCAGGCATTAAGCATCTCGAAATCCACGACGGGCCTGGCATTCGCACCACGCTGTTCTTGCAGGGCTGCACACTGCGTTGCGCGTGGTGTCACAATCCGGAAAGCATCAGCCGTGAGCCGCTGTTGCTGTACAAGGACATCCGCTGTGAGTCCTGCGGGCGATGCGTGGCTGTGTGTCCCAGCGGCGCCCAGGCGCTGGACACGGCAGGCAAGCACGTCTTTGGCCGCGGCAAATGCCAGCGCTGCGGTCGCTGCGTTGACGCCTGCCTGCTGGACGTGTTGAGCTTCTCGGCGCGGGAAGTCAGCGTCGATGATGCCTTGGCGCTGCTGCTGGAAGACCGCGATTTTTATGAGCAATCCGGCGGTGGAGTGACTCTGTCAGGCGGCGAACCCTTGTGCCAGGTGGATTTTTGCGTCGAACTCCTGCGGCGTCTGCAGGTCGAGGGTGTGCATACGGCTGTCGATACGAGTGGGAATGTTCCTTGGGAGGCATTTGCGCGCGTGTTGCCGCATACGTCGCTGTTTCTCTACGACCTCAAGCTGATGGACTCTGAGCAGCATCGAGCCTTGACCGGCTGCGGCAACGAACTCATCCTGGCTAATTTGCGGCGCTTGGCAGGGCAGGGCGTGCCCATTGAGCTGCGCCTGCCGCTGATACCGACGCTGACTTGGTCGCCCGCGGAATGCCGCGCTGCCGGAGAATTCCTGGCCGCATTGCCGCATGCGGTGACAGTGCGACTATTGGCCTATCACGATTATGCACGGGACAAGTACCGCTACGTCGGCCTGGCTGACAGCATGCCGAGAGTGCCTATGCCGTCGGTTGACGATTTGGAAGAGGCCGCTGGAATCCTGCGCGGCTACGGCCTGCGGGTGATCAATTCTTTGGCAGAGTAGGCACGGGAAGCGTCAGAACCACTGGCTCAGCCACTGCATGGCTGAGGTCAGCGCGTCGAGGCGGGCGCGTGGGGTGTCGCCAGGCACCGATACTTCGAAGTTGAAGGGGCCGCAATAGTCAATGCTGCGCAAGGCCGCGATGAAAGCCTGCCAGTCAATGACGCCTTTGCCGGGGAGCCAGTGCTTTTCATCAATGCCGTCGTAGTCGCTCAGGTGCAGAGTGATGAGGTTCTTGTCGAGGCTTTTGACCCATTCGGGCAGCAGGGCGTACTGGTCCATGCCGTGATTGACGTCCAGGCAGACGCCGCAGACATCGCTGCCGAGATGTTTGACAAAGAGTTCGAGTTCAGCCAGGCAATTGCCGAGGCATGTGCGCGGGAGCAGCTCAATGGCCATTTTTACGCCGGCCTGGCGAAACTCTCCGCTGAGTTCAGCGAGAGTCTGCAAACTGCATTCCAGGCGGGCGGGACGGTCTTCAGCGCTGATGGGCTCGGCGCTGGCGTGGATGACGACCATTGGGGCTGCAAAGAAGCGCGCGTCAGCCAAGGCTTGGCGCAGGCTGGCCAAAGCGGCAGTGGCGGTCGCTGGGTTGGAGGGATCCACGCCGCCCCCGAAATCAGCGTGGATCGTCATCGGGCGGATGCCAGCCTCCTGCATAGCCGCAGCCAGGCGTTCGTGCCCGTACTCAACGCCTTTAAGCAAGGGCGTAGTGTAGATTTCAGCAGTGCGGATGCCTGACCCGGGCAGGACTGCCAGCATCTCGTCGGTCATGGGCTTGGCAAGGGAATGAAGGGACACACCGAGAACTGGACTGAACATGATGGCAGAACTCCTTTGGGATGATATTTAATAGTGAAATGACCGCGTAGCTCCCCAGTGCCTCCATCAACGTCCATCGGGGAACTTTGCCGGCGGCAGGGCGTGGCGCGTGTCATACATGGTTTCGGCGACGGCTCGGTTGACGTCCACGAAATCCTGGTATGGCGTATCAGTGACATCAACCAGTCCAAAGCCGAAGTTTTCGCCATCCCAGCGTCCGAGCAGCGTCTGGTCCTTGAAGGCAAAATGATGCAGCCCCACGAGCTGCGGGTGGCGCAGCACGCTGGTGAAGAGTTCTCGCAATGCCGTCTCCCGGTCGCCCGGCATAGCTCCGGCGCAGGTCAGAGTGCCAAATAACCCGCGTTCCTCCGTGCCGACCGTGTTTTCCGTGATCATCACTGGGATGTCCCTCGGCAAGCCCCGCGGCCGGAAGAGGTCAAAATGCAGAATGTACAAATTGTAGGACACTATGTCGCAGTATTGCGCTGACAGCTCATTGATGTATTCGCGAAAATAATCCGGGCTCATCAGCCGCGAACCCAGATAGAGGTGATTCGGCGCCCCTCGCTTCACCGCATCCCGCGACAAGCGCAGGAAGCGTTCCGCGAAAGCCCGGCTAAACTGCGCCAGGTCTGCTCGCGCAGTCGGCGCCGTTGGCGGCGGCTGTTCGGCGGCCAGCCACTCATCCCAGCTGCTAAAGTTGGTCGCCCACGCCGCATTGCAGGCCGAAATATCAGCGTATTTGGCTTGCAGCTGCCGCTGCAATTCGCGTTTGGCCGGTTGTTTCGCTTTGGCTGCCAACGCCTGCTCGCCGATGTGTGTCGTCGACCCGAATTTGAGTTCGTTGCCAACAAAAAAGCCGATGCAATATGGGTCTTCGCGCGTATAGGCGAACTCGTCGCCAAAAAGATCGGCCATCCCTGCTGCGAATTCATCCGCATAGACATCAATGATATCGCCTACTTTTGGGCATTTCGGCAGCGGCAGATTGAGCGTATAGGGCATTTTCTGCGCTTTATACAAGGCCGGCTCACTCCAGTTGGCGACCGTGTTGAAGCCCCAGCTCTGCAGCCGGCGCAGCTGGAACTCATTCCAAGCCGTTGCGGAACCGTACTTGGCCAACACGTTGTCACTGTAGAAATTGAAGACCTTGCCGCTCGCCGGGCGTGGACGCCGGAACAGCTTGGCGCGCTCGCCGTCATTAAGCCAATACGCACGCATGCCCAAGGCGTTAACCCCGCGCGAGAAAAAGATTCGACCCTCCGGATCAACCAAATACCACTTGCCTGCATATTTTTCTGTCCGGAAGAAGCCCGTTGCCCGCAGTTGCGGGCCGGCTGCCCAGCCGCCCCAGCGATTCCATGCCGGGACGCTTTCGCGCAAGGCTGCGACTTCGGCCTGATGACGCTGCTGCAACTCGTCCTGCGAGCGCATTTTGGTCGGCCAGTCGCTATGCACATACTGGCCAAATTCGTCCACCAGCGGGAAGAATGCCTCGGCGTTCTTCACTGCTGGATTGACTTCCCGCTCGCCATGCACCCGCAAATTGCGTAGACGGACTTTGAGATACACCGGAAAGGGTACGATGAACTGGAGGGATTTTATCGCGGCGGTGTTGCCATTATTTCCGCCAGGAAAGCCGTCCGGCATACGTCGACCCTTGAACAGCGGATCAAAGCCGGGATCACCGCCGTGGCGCAGTCGGAACGTGAAGGCTTTGGTCGCCCCTGGCGGCACACTGGCCCTGCCGAGAGTGCAGGCGCTGCTTTCCAGGCAAACCTGGAGCATCGCACTGCTGTCCGGACATAAATTGTCCAACTCAAATGACAAATATCGGTAGGCAGAAAAATCCCAAGTCGAGCCCGTTGCTGGCAGGAGTCGTATGTTTGGCCAAGGCGCTATGGTATCAAGAGTAATCACCGCATCATTGACGCCCTCGGCAACCACCGTAGTTGCAGTCGGATGCGTCATCTGCACCTCCGTGGCCTTCCAAAGCACGGGGTCGCCCAAACACAATTGCCCTACGATTGCCAGTACTGACAGCAGTTGCGCCAATCTGTCTCTCATGGCTGCTCCTTTTGCTCTTTATCTTTGTTTTACAGATACTGTCCATAAACGTCCACTTCCGTCCATGTCCACTTGCCACTAATGTCCACTTCCGTCCACAGTCCATCGTCTACTAACGTCCATTAGCGTCCACTTCTGTCCATTGTCCACTAAAGCTCCTTGGCCTGGGTGCCTGGCGCTATAGGTTGCCGGAACTTCCAGGTATCTAGCAGGTGGCCCATTACGGAATAGTTTAGTATAACGGCATTTTCCCGATTTTATGAAAAATAGTAGGCTCTATGTGCAGGAACTGAGCAGTTTCTTCTTTAACACCATTGCAGGCAATTCATAAATTTTCATTTTTAAGTACTCATAGTCCCGAAAGCCATAGGCTTGCGCGAACAGGTGGCGTATTTTGTTGTTGAATCCCTCCATGGCGGCGTTGCTGATCCGACCGCAGGTCCAGTAGGCGCAGATACCGTCCAAGTGACGCTGCACACCGTCAGACTACCTGACGATAAGGACAATCAATGTGATTGTTTACCTTCATGTTGTTCAAGAAAGAAACGTTTTTGTGTTTCAATCTCAGCGCGGAGCTGTTCCTCTGTCGGCAAATAAAGAATATATTTCGAGGCAAAAAGCTGTTCATTTCCATGCATGACAGAAAATCTGGCAATGTCAGAATCAGTATCTGCGCATAGAATGATGCCGAGGGTAGGATTGTCGCCATCCGTGCGTTTCAGGGAATCATACATGCGAATATACATATCCATCTGCCCCACATCCTGATGGGTAATCTTGGAAGTCTTCAAATCGACCAGTACGAAGCACTTTAGAATGTAATTGTAAAATACTAGGTCAATGAAGTAATCTTCTTTTTCGGTCTGGATATGCTGTTGCCTGGCAGCAAAGGCATAGCCTTTGCCGAGTTCCATCAGAAATTTCTGAATATTATCCAATATCGCAGTTTCCAGTTTGCTTTCTGTAAAATCATTATTCTGGCTTATGCCAAGAAATTCCGCGACAATGGGATTCTTGATGAATTCCAGGCGATCCTGAAGCGGACTAGTCATTTGCTGCATTTCTGTTTTTACATCGTCTTTTTGTTGAGAAAGAAGCAGACGCTGATAATACTGCGATGAGACATTTCTCTGAAGGGTTCGAGAACTCCAAGTCTGTGAAGCTGCCTCGTCCAAATACCATTGGCGTATTGTGGAATCATTGACCTGCAAAAGGATGCGGTAGTGTGTCCAACTCAATATGTTGCCAGATTTTGGACGCAGTGAGTCTAAAATTGGGAATGCCTTATAGAATGCGCAAAACTTGTACAGGTTTGATGCGTCAAGGCTCTTTCCGTAGAGTTCAGTTAATTGTCTGGCCAAGGTGGCAATGACCTGCTCGCCGTATTGTGCTCGTCCATCACTATTCAACTCCTCCTCTGCAATACGCTTTCCCAATAGCCAGTTACGCTGCACCAGTGCAACATTGACTGCAGCGTATGCATAGTTTCTGGCGTTCTCAATGATCGCCCTTGAATCTGCCAGCAAATCAGATGTTCGGATGTATGCTATTTTCTTGTCCAGCATAAATCTGATATTCGTTGTTAGTGATAGTGGAATATGTCTGTTTGTTTAAGTTAATTGAAAATAAGTGTTTCGCCACTTGTAAACCCTAATTTATCTTGATTTCCGCCCCTCTGGTGTCATGCTTCAGTGAAGCTGGGGCGATAGTATTCAAGACCATTTTCCTTGCCTTGATGTCCTGCACCGTAGAGCCGTTGCAGGCTAGCGGTCAGTCTTCTGTAGCCCCTTTACAAGGCGTCACTTTCGGGGTGCGCCTATCCCCAGGCTTCAGCCTAGGGTAAGCATGGTTAAGTGCCTGCGGCGTATGTTGATATGACTGTAAGCATGATGCATCTTCATCGTCTGAAAGCCTACACAAGATACGTGCCTTGCTCCACTTGTCCATTACTGTCCACTTCTGTCCATTGTCCATTGCCCACTAAAGCTCCTTGGCCTGGGTGCCTGGCGCTATAGGTTGCCGGAACTTCCAGGTAATCTAGCAGGTGACTGATTACGGAATAGTTTTAGTATAACGGCTTGCCTATCACAATCAAGATGGTATATTAAATATGAGTTAATGACATGCTTTTGACTTAGGGGGCGAAACGGTTTCGACTGTCTAGGTGGAACGCAGGTCGCATGCGGAGGATGATCGTTGGCCTCCTTAATCATCGGTCGAAAAAATAACTGCGAATAATTCACTCGCTCTCGCTGCTTAAGTTCAGCGACGTCTCTACCTGGACGCCTGATAAGGGATAGAGGCGAACACATCAGGCTGGCTGGAAGGTCGTGCCAGCGGGCTGACCAGCAAGATTAAACAGATGGCTGCTTTCACCGGCCGGCGCGGACGCCGCCTAACCGGAGAAATAAGACTAAATAGCGGCCTAAGCATGTAGAAGCCTTCGGAAAATCTCTTCAGGACCCGGGTTCAAATCCCGGCGCCTCCACCATCACTCTAAAAGCCTTAATCCAAATGGATTAAGGCTTTTTTGCTGGAGTGAACCGCACCCCTCGACTCCCACATTCTACGACGAGTTGGACTAGCGATAGATGAACACAATGCAAAAAAAATGAAAATTTTTAGAAACCTGCGTTGACAAACATATTTCCGGGTGTAAAGTTAAGGCATACCAAGGCATACCAAGGCGTACCAATGATAAAAAATAATTTTGAGCTGAAAAAAGATATCTTGGTTAAGGAGTTGAGCGGGCGCATCCTGAACGGCGCTTATGCGCATGGGGAAAAGCTCCCTGTGGAAGCTGAGCTTGCCGATGAGCTGGGCGTCTCTCGCGATACTTTGCGAAAAGCGCTTAAGGTGCTTGAAGATGAAATGCTTCTCGTGAGGATTCGCTCGAAAGGGACTTTTGTAAATTCGCCATCTGCAAGGGCCGGCAAGAAGATTTTAGTTCTGTTGAAGCCTGCTGCCGGGAGCGATCCTGCCTACGAGGGGCACTATCTGATGCCAGCGATGCAGCAGAGTGCGCAGGAATATGGCATGACGCTGGAGCTTTGTCCCCGTTCCTTTATTGACGACCAAGATTTGGACGCAACCGTTGCCATGCTTAGAAATAACAAGGAACTCGGCGGCTGTGTGATTCTGGAAGGTCGTTACCTAGGAACAGAAAATTATATTCGGGCGTTGCAGAAGTCTGGTCTTCCGGTCGTGATGGCTGTCTGCCATCCGGGGGACGTCCAGGTCACTGGATTCGCCGGTGTGCGAGTCAATACGAAAAAGGCCTGGGAAGAAGGCATCCTTTCGCTTTGGAATGCGGGGCATCGCCGTATAGCTTTCTTTCTGCCCAATTGGGTACAGGGATATTATAGCGATCTGGAAGGTTTTTACGATTTTTTACGCGAACATGACCTTTTTGACTCTGATCTGATCTGTAACTGTCCGATTGAATATGCAAAAGTTGAAAAAGAGCTGCGGCGAGTCATGAAGCTTAATGAGGCGCCAACAGCAGCGATCTGCACATCGGATTTTTTTGCGATGCTCTTGATGAAGGTCGCAAAAAACATGAAAATACGTATTCCGGAACAGCTTTCTGTGATGGGCTACTGCGGCTATCCTGGTGGTAAATTCCTGAAGCCCCCGCTTTCAACTGTAGATTTCCACTATGAAGATATCGGGAAAAAAGTCATAGAAGTCCTTGCGCGTGCAGACCAATGGTTTGGGAAGCAGGATGTTGCCCCGCCAGAAGTCATCATGCCGCACGAAGTCGTGATTCGGGAAAGCGCCATGATGCGAAGAGTGGAATCGCTGTTCGTAGAATGTTAAGGAAATGACAGTAAAAGGCTTGTCGGCCAGACGAATATGGACTCAAAGGCAAAGCGAAAATTAAGCGTAAATAGGCAAAATCCAATTCGACATATTGTAGTAAAAAATTGCGTCGGAATAAAACCGTAAACAAGAAAAAATCCTAAGTTTAGGAAAAGGGGGGAAATATTCGAGAACAAGAAATATTTAGAGTTTTGAGAAATTTTTTTAGGGCGGCAAGATGGAGTTAGTGCAACAAAAATAAGCTTAAATACCTTCTCAGTTCCTTAAGCAAAAAATCAAAATTTTTGAAGGAATTTTGTAGTCAAAAGCCAAGAAGTGGAGAGCGCCATGAGAAAAAATGCTTACAAGCAAAGACACATCTTCACGTTGATAGAATTACTGGTTGTCATCGCGATCATCGCGATTTTGGCCGCCATGCTTTTACCGGCACTGAGCAAGGCTCGGGAAAAGGCGAGGAACATCGCTTGTGTAAACCAATTGCGGCAGATGGGTTATGCAACAGCGTTATACTGTGATGATTTTGAAGACTATATTCCTTTTGGTCGCGAGCCGAACAACGCAACATTTCTTGGTTATGCAACCCGCGATAACTTGGCGTGGTACTGTCGGCTGGCGCCGTATGTCGGTTCCCAGGCGAAGAATTTCTACCAATTGGAAGACTACAAGCTTTTTGACTGTCCGGCAGGCGCGGCCGGGGCTGGCCTTCTTTCCTGCTACAGCGCCAATCTGTATGTCGCGGCGAACTGCCCTACCTCCGACACTACGCCCAATGGAATCCTGTTGAAAAACCCGAAGATCATGCAGATCGTAGGCCCGTCCAGTAAAATCTTCATTATTGACGCCGTGCGTGACCGGCAATATTTCAATGGTGCGGTTGTGGCGAATATCGTCACCCGGCATTCCGGCAGCTGCAATGCCCAGTACTTTGACGGAAGCGTCAGATGGGAACCCTATGGCAAAATGCTGTTTTACGGTGCGCGTGCATGGGGATATGCTTACGGAGCATACAGCTCGACTTACTGATTATAAAAACGAGAGAGGGCCGCGATGAATCGGATATTGTCACTGGTGATTCTGTGCATTTCTGCGGGGATGCTTTTAAGCGCAAATCTGCTGGCCAACGACGAGCCTGAAAAAATCAGGGTAGGCGTCAACCTCCTGTCGAACGGCTCTTTTGAGACGCCTGCAATGGACGATTATTATATCGTTCCGAAACTCGAAGACAAAACATATAGGCAAAAGGATCGGAAAATGTTTGTGGAGCGCAGCACGCTCAAAACCAAAAGCGGAAAATATTCGCTGCTGTGTTCTTCAGACTTTGAGAAGGCGACTAATGAAATAAACCTCAATAAGCTGCCGTTTAAAAGCGGCGAAAAATACCGTTTCATTGCAAATTATTTTATTGGTTCGAGTGAAGGTAAAGTGCGTTTTTCCGGGCGCGTCGCCTACTGGAACAGCCAAAAAGAAGTCATCGGTTATCAGTTTCCTGAAGGTGATGCCACGCCCGGGAAATGGCATGAAATGAAGTTGGAATTCTACCCGCCCGCCGCAACTGCACACATTACAATTACCTTGTGGCTGATCGGCAAAACCCAAATTTGGCTGGATGACCTCTTTTTTGGGATTATGAAGGATGAGGCCATTTCCAACTTGAATGCCGGGTCATCGCTGCTGACGGATAACGGGGCATTCACGTTGTGGAAGGAAGCGCCGTACCTAAAGGTTGCCGCTGAAGGCATCCCCAAAGGCATCCGGACTGCGCAAGGAGTGGAGATTTCCGCTGCTGCCAATGAATGTGAACCATTCCAGCTGGTCGTGACACCCCGGAAAACACTTTCAGGCGTCCATCTGTCCTTTGCAGATTTGCAAGGGGACGCTGGGGTCATTTCCGCCTCGAATCTGTCCTATAGGATTGTTGGATTCATCCATCTCAAAAACCCGGACAATCCATCGCTCAAGGGGTTGAACGCTGATCCGCTCCTGCCGGATTCGTCGGCCGATGTGGAACCTCTGAAGAATCTTCCGTTCTATGTAACGGTGAAGGTGCCTAAGGGGCAGAAACCCGGTCTTTATCATGGAAATATCAAGCTCCTATGCGGCTCCGATGAATGGGCAAGCGTACCTTTGCATGTACGTGTGCGTAACTTCGCGTTGCCAGATGTTCCACACCTCAAAACGTATTTTTACGCGCAGCCCTTTGCCGCCTTTAAGGAGATCGACAAGCGCCCACATGCCGAAATCGCGAACGCACTTCAGCGTATTCTCCAGGAACATCGTATGACTGGAAACCAGGCGCAGTGGCCGGCGCGCCCAAAATGGGAAATTAAAAACGGCAAGCTCATCGTCGTTGACTGGACTCCATTTGATGAGTGCGTCCGAAGATGGCACCATGAATACGGAATGCAAAGCATCCCGGCGCCTGTTTTCACGATGCTGGGCGACAACCATGGATGGTGGGGGAGCGACGACCGCAGCAAAGCGCCCAAAAGCCCGTTCGGCAATTTTTCATGGAGTTCACAGGAAGGGCTGCATTATGCCGGGGAATTTGCCAAACAGTTTACAGCTCATGTGGCGGCGGCATTTCCAGGGGTTAATTTCTATGCGTATCTCTATGATGAACCGGCCGAGAAAGTATATGCGGAACTGGCAAAAATCACCAATGCGCTGCACCAAGCCGCACCTGACTTGAAAATCTTTATCCCGAAACATGTTTCCACTGACATCGGCTACGTGCATACCTGGTGCGTCCCGATGGTGCCGGGCTATCTGCGTCCGGAGGAACAGCAGGCCGAACTCAAGGCCGGAAAAGACATCTGGTACTACAATTGGGTAGTCCGGATGGATTCCCATGATTACATCCGAGCCCGCCTGTATCCATGGCAGATTTATTCCGCAGACGGGAATGGCGGCCTTCTCTGGAACACCATCTACATCCCCGATGGAATCAATCCCTGGAATGATATGGACAAGGTTTCTGCTAACGGCGGAGCAACGATTTTTTATCCGCCCCGCCATCAAGACGAAGGGCTGGTTCCCTCCCTGCGCGCCGCGCAAATCCGGGAGAGTATCGACGATTTCGACTATATGCGCATTCTTGAGAACAAAATCGACGCCCTGTTTCCCGGCCAGGGAAAAATCCGGGTGAAAGAGATTCTCCGCGCTCTGATTCCGGTGGCGCCGTTCGAGTATAAAAACGACCCGCATCTGCTGTATGCTCTCCGTGGCCGTATTGCTGATGAAATCGAATCGCTGGATCAGCTGCCTGCTGTTGTGGTCACCTCGAATCCGCCGGAAAACAGCTCGACAGAACTCTCTGAGGTTCGGTTCAATGTGTTTGGAACTCCAGGCGCCCTGGTCTTTGTGGACGGCAAGAAATCTGGAGAAATTGGTGCGGACAACTGCCTTGAAGTCCCATTTGTGCTCGATAAATTGGGAGAAAACAAGGTATCCTTGCGCGTGATATCGGGTGGCAAGGAAAAAGAACTGATCCGCACCTATGAGTTAAAGCCTGATCCGCAACTGAAGGAATTGCGCGAGCTGATTGAAAAATGCGCGGAGTACGGGACGGATGCCGCGCCGATCAAAACCTTCCTCACCCATATCGAACAACAGAAAGTTTATACGGCTAGGGAACGAGATGAGGCGCGGAAGCTGGTCGAATCGACAAAATTTCAGATCGTGGAAAAGTCTCTTTCCGGGAGTCGGTCTTTCGTCAATGCACTGGAAAAAGGGATGTATGAACGCGCGCAAAACGTCTTCAAACTCAATGAGTTCGAGCGTGCCGAATACTATCTTGAACTTTGCAAGGAAGCTGCAAAAGCCGGGGCCATGAAAGACTTCGAAGTCTCCATTACTGTTTCTGATTATGAAGACCATCCCTCTTTCGTGCTGGATAACGCAATCTTTTCCGCAACGGTCATGGAAACCGGCGGGCGAGTCATCTCCTTCAAGGTGCGTGGAGTGGAATGCCTGGCGCCTGGCACCTTTGAAAGAGGCCTTTCTCGCGCAGAACGCGCCGCACGGAAAGTTTCGAAGGACATGGTCACGCGCCTGCATGGTTATGGCGGATATGAAGACGCCGGTGGCGGCGGTCTCTGGCCGATATCATTTGTCGATTGGAACGTCCGTTTCCTTGAACTCAAACCGGATAGGATCGTGCTTTCCTTTGAGACGCGCATCCCGGATACTCCGTTCTTGTTCCGCCGCACGCTTTCAATGCGCGCCGGATTGGAGGATTTGAAAATGGACTATGAGATCACCAATACCCTGCCGAAAGGTACGCAATCCGACGATCCCGAACAATACCAGCTCGCCTGGCGCGGAAGATTCATGCCCGCCATAGGAAATATGGAAAACGCCCAGGAGAACGACCATATCGTTGTCCCTGTAAAGGAATCGGAGCGTTTGGAAGAAACCGTATTCAGCGCATCGAATCCGGTCAATTACGAACGCCGTTCGGTTAAATTGCAGGAGCCTTATATGGGCGCATTTGACCCTGCATTGAAAACAGGCCTTGCTATGATAGGCGGCCCGGTGACCACCCATGCCTATGTGTGGTTTACCTCAAAGGGAGACCATAAAGGCGGCGGAAAGGTCTATACACTGGAATTCCCGCGCAGTTTCTATGGAAAAGTCTTCACTGATCCGGAGGCGAATAAACCGCTCACGATCAAGCCGGGTGAATCCGTAAACTTCACAATCCGGCTGCGCGGCATCAGCGACGTAACCACAGAACAGCAATTCCTGGAAAAAATCAAGGGAGAATAAAGCCATCCCACATAGGGGTTATAGAGTCGATGCAGGTGGCATAGATATCCTTGATTTTCTGATGGGAAAAGCGCTCGGACAGGCCTATTTCACGGATGCACTCTTGCAGCTCCGCGAAATAGGCCATTGTGTTGTCGGCTTTGAGGCGCTCGTCGTTCTGGACAAACCCCTTGACGATGTCCTCCTGCTACCGCTGGGTGACCCAGAGGCGGAACTGAGTTCCTTGGTGAGACTTGACCCGGTAACCGACAGAGAGTGAAACTTTCTCTTTTTCCTAAACACCGGAAGAACCACAACAATCCAATTTATTTCATCTCACCCAGGGCTGTGTTCTGACGGCTCCGTTGGAGCCTTAGCCGCTGAGCGAAGGAGGGTTGCCCCTCACCCCTTTCCTGATGCCGCAGCTTGTCGGAACTCCGAGTATCAATTGGTGGCCGATTACTGGGGTGGAGAGGCATCACGGCGTCCCGGTTTGAATTTTATTGATGCTGAATTACGTTTATCGGCAAGGTGCATCTGTCCATTCACGCAGGCAGCCAAGGAGGTAGCCACGTTTATTGAGGTTTGTTGCTTATTTTCAAAAACAATGAGGTGGTTCTCATTTGGAACCAGCCATGGAATGGACAATAAATCATTGCTTACCTAATTACCTGGTGCACATATGTCCCCAATTTCATGTTCAGCAGCGTTATCTCCAGCTTAACATGGTGACTGCCCCGACGATGAGCTTCCGGATAGGACGGGCTATTGTCTCTGACACATTATATCTCTCCGGAGTCATGGCAATGAAAAAATTCCTGGCACGACTATTTTTCTGGGATAGGCCTGCCCAAGGGGCTTTTTTCGGCATGACCATGCTCATGGCTCTGCCATGGTTGTATTTCACCCTTCTTTGTGTCTTGACGGGCCATGAAGATGTAAGGAATTGGCTGTTTCATGATCCACTGGCTGCTTCTATTCCATTTATCACTGTAGGCATTCTCTTATACACGCTCTTCGTCTATGCAAAATCGTTGGGACAGACCATTTCTCCACAAATTCGTCAGAGAAGGCGCTTTTTGCGCTGGGTTTTTATTTATATGGTCTTCCTGTTGCCATTTGTCTTTGGCTGCTTTACAATAGGCGATTTTGGCATTTCGGTTGAATATTTTGCAATATTCACTTTTCAAATTTTAATTTCTCTGATCGGAAGCGCTTTTCTCTTTCCTTCTAACGGCTCAAAGTGGAAAAGTAAGGCTATCGTATATTTATGGCCACTGGGGTTTACCGGACTTTGTCTGATGTTTGCCTATGGAGTTCTGCCATTCGTTATGGTGTATGGCAAATTACCTAATGGTTCTTCTCTTGTACATTATCATGATCATAAATGGCTGGCTATACTACGAGATTTTTTCATGATTTCCGGAATAGGATGGAAATGGCTGGCAATCATTACATTTCTGTGCATTTTTTTCGGCTACATCCTGCAAGCGCAGGCTTTATGCAGTTTCTGGAAGATTTCCTACAAGAAGTTACTCAGTAAACGCGCGCTCTTCGTATTGATCCTATGCCTGTTGATTTATCTCGTTGCGTTGCCATTTGCATTGCTTGAAGAGATAAAATACAAGCATTCACTGCGAAGATTAGAACAGCATTTTGGCAAAGCCATCTCCGTGCAAACTCTGGAAAACGAATATTGTTGGGGCAGGCAGGCTGCTGAACAGTCCTGGGAGGAAGTGAAACAGGTCTTGGATAAGATGACTCTTGCCCAGGAAAAGAATTTCAACCTGACTTATTATGATTATGTGAACATAGACCCCTTGACAAGCAAATGGGAAGGAGAACTCTATAAAAAATGGGAGACATCCTATTTGAGTCAAAAGGAAATTGAATACATAAACGACTTTCTTGATGAAATCCCGCCGACTCCGCGACAATGGCGTGACTTGGCATTAATTGAATTATGCGGCTGGGGTTTTCCTGATCTCAAGGCCCTTAATCTTTGCTTTGATGCGCAGCTGTGGCAGTTGCGATTTGCGATGGAACACCGTGATGTAGACAACGCGCATCTCCTCTTTGCACGTATGCAAAAAATTTGCTCATATTGGCACAAGGATGGTTCACCATCATATCTAACGGCGCAGAGGAAATACCTGTCAGCTCTATGCCGTTTTATTGAGTCTGGGCTGGCAGACGGGCAATGGATTGATTCGCAGCTTGATTTATTCAGCAAGCTTGAAGCGGACAGCGCTTCGCTGGAGGAGAGAGTGCAGTTTAATGAGGTGGTTCGTTTGTGTGCAGTTTTTGATGGAGTTGTCCATAGGCTGGGGGAGAGTATTGCCCAGGGCGCCGAGTTGAGCCAATTGCGCTGGTTCTTTCCACAGGCCTGGTGGCCTGCCTCGGCAAACGCCAACGCAACACTACGGGAGCTTGAGGATTATCTGTCAACGGGAACAACGTTTCCTGCCAATTCCCACGAGACGATTTCAGAACGAACAATTGCCCGCATTAGAAATCAGCTCAAGCGTGCGAATATCCAGGTATCGTGTGCGAAAGTGCTTTTTGAAGCGGAGAAGAGCAAACGGCAAACTGGCAGTTACCCGAAACAGATGCCGTCTCTCCCAACAGACCACTATACCCAAAAGCCATTGCAATATGACGTGGGGACATTTGTGTTTGATATTCAGTCCGTTTACGACAGCGCATCCAAAGAAGGCGGTGAGAATAGTTGCACTACTGGGGGTTGTGAATGCAGAACAGACAGGGTGAACCGAAGTTGGAAAGAGACACAAGCAACGGCAAACATGGTGCGCGTCTTTAGCCCGGGAGAAAATCTGGAAATGGGTTATGACGACATCTGCTTTTTCATTCGTTTTGAGTGAGAGGGCTTTTGGGGTAAGCGGGTTCTTCCCGGAGCAGGAGAATCTGATATGAAGAACTATGCAAAGTTTGACGAATTGCGTCCAAAACTGGAAAAACAGTATGAAAATGTGGTTCTTCCGGTGTTTAGGAAAAAGATAAAGTTTCACTCTCCGCCGTGGTATAGAGGGTCATCAGGAAGCGGTCGGATTTCTCCGCCGTACTTTGGAAATGCCCTTCCGGCAAGGGCTTTCACGGCATAAACGGTTTCCCTCCGCTTCGCGGTTCCCCCCATTTATACGTGAATGCCCTTGCCTCCGGCCCTTTCCAAAGTGCAACATCGTCAAGATTGGCTTCTGAAAGAAAATGAAAACATTTCCTTTCAGAGACCAATCATGACTTTACCGGCAAGAAAAAACTTGAAGCTGGCCGTCGTCAGCCCTATGTTATGTGTTATCCCTTAACCCTTAACATGGAGGCTTTCATGACGACAACCAGCTCGCTTTACCATAATCAAGGAATCAAAAGTTTCAACCAGGTCGCCACGGAATACAGAGGAGGCACCAACTACACAAGAATCGAACGCAAGGAGCACAGCTGCCCGGACTGCGGCTCCCGCGATGTCAAGGCCTACCATGCCCGCGACCGCCGAATCCGCGGTCAAAACGTCGGCTCCAGCAGGCTCGTCCTCGAAGTTGCAGTCCATCGGATTTATTGCCCGAAGTGCAAGAGTCTCTCCTGCGAAAATCTGGATTTTCTCCCCTATCCCAAGAGCCGCATCACCCGTTCCCTGGCCCGGACCATCCTGGAACTGCGAAGGGAAATGAGCCTGAGCGCCATCGCCAAATACTACGGCCTGGACTGGGATACGGTCAAGAATTTGGAGAAAGACTGGCTGACCAGGAAATACCGTCGGATTCGCATGTCGGAGGTCCGCATCATCGGCATCGATGAGATTCACGTCGGGCATGAATGGGTTGACGGCAAGAGGCGGCAAAAGTACATGACCGTGGTCCGGGACATGGAGAGCGGGGCGGTGCTGTTCACCGGCGACGGCAAGGGCAGCGAGGCATTGACTCCCTTCAATGCCCGGATCAACCGGTTCAGGGCCAACATCGAGGCGGTCTGCATGGACATGAGCAATGCCTACGCCAAGTGGGTGGGGGACAACCTTCACAATGCGGCGGTGGTCTATGACCACTTCCACGTCATTCAGCTGATGAACCAGAAGCTGGACCAGGTACGCAGGAAAGTCCAGGGCAGGATGGAGGGGGAAGCCCACCAGCGGCTGAAGGGGAAGCGCTGGCTGCTCCTGCACAAGGCCGACAACCTCACGGATGACGAAAGGCTCGAGGTGGAGGAGCTCCGGCATGTCTCCGAGGACCTCCATGACGCCTGGACGATGAAGGAGTACCTGATCAAAATCTATCAATTGGCCGATGACGAAAACGAGGCGCGGCAGCTGCTGGCCACGTGGGCAGCCTACTGCCGGCACGTGGACATCCCCGAGCTGAATACGATGGGAAGGACCGTGGAAAGGCATCTGGATGGAATCTGCGCCTACTGGAAGTTTGACCGGTTGACCAACGCAGCCACCGAGGGGTTCAACAACAAGATACGGCACCTGATTGCACAAGCCTACGGATATCGTGACTATGAGTACTTAAAACTGAAAATTTATGAATTGCCGTCAATGGAGTTAACCAAGCGAATGCTGAGTTCCTACCCAAAATGACCATGTTTTTTCGCAAACCCCGGAAGAGGCATAAATGCATTTAGATATAAATTACACTTAGATATATTGAGGTTATATCTATTTATATGTTAGCCAGTAAAGTCATGATTTGCTTTGGCTGGTAAATGAAACATTTCCCTACCGAATCCAGTCATGACGAAGTTTCCTTATTGTGATTGATAAACAATAAAAAGATCATCAGGAAGGTAAAAATGCAAAGTACTGTTGACAAGCCGTTAGTTGGTGTATTATGCTGGGAAGCCGGCTCAGTCCCCATGGGGCTTCTGCAACTGGAATTATTGCCGGGAAACAGCACTAACCCTGAAACGTATCAGAATTTGTGCAGGGTGCAATTCAGCCGCATCAAAGGGGCCAATGTGCATACCATACTGGAAAATCCTTGCAAAAACGTTTTGGCCGCCATGATTGACGAAGGCCGACGTCTGGTCGAACAGGAGGGAGCGGTCGCCATTACGACAAGCTGTGGGTTCAATGCCGTTAATCAGCCGCAACTTGCGGCTGCCATTCCGGTTCCAGTGTTTTCTTCCAGTCTCCTGCAAGTGCCTGCCCTAGCATTGGCCACCGGTCGGAAAGTTGGCATCATCACAGCCAGCGCCAAGCACCTGACTGCCGAGCATTTGCGCAATGCAGGCATCACCGAAGGCATTCCCGTAGTCGTCAAAGGTCTGGATGATTGTCCAGAATGGCAAAAACTCCACAAGTACCCCAATGACCGGCTGGACTTGTCAGTCATTGAAGATTATCTTGTGCAAATGGCGAGAAAGTTGCAGCAGAGCGATGGTGTGGGGTCTCTGCTGTTGGAATGTACCGATCTGCCGCCCTTTGCTGAACGTTTGCGCCAGGAGACTTCACTGCCGGTTGCTGACTATGTTTCCATGCTGCATTGGCTGTTGAAGTGTGTTCCGGGCGGTGGCGCATGTCGCGGGCTGTAATAAAAAACTATCGCGTGGGATATGATTCCTTAGGTAATGTGAGAGAACTTGTGACAGAAAGAGAGATTTGGCGAAGTGGTTGGGTTTGCCAGAAGTCTGGCAGCTCCCCTATGCGACGCCATCTTTGGAGGTTGCCTATTCCATACTACGGCAGCCTGAAGATTTACAAGCATTCATCACAAACCTTCGCACATTAACTAGTTATTCGCAAAACCGGGATGCGGCAGAAATCATTCGTTTCCTGGAGCTTGAGAATCTGATATGAAGAACTATGCCAAGTTCGACGAATTGCGTCCGAAACTTGAAAAACAGTATGAAAATGCCGTGTATTCCACGGAAGACTGCCGGACTGAAGACCAGCTTCGTCAGGCCTGGGAGACGCATAAAAAAGAAAATCCAGACGAAGAGCGGATTCTTTCGCGCGCGTTTCTTATTGCCCTGATTCTGCGACATGCTCCGGTCGTGGCGGAGCCGTTCAATCCTTTCCCCGGTAAATTCCAGACTTTTGGTCTGCTTCAGGAGGATTTGAAAGCAGGATATAAACTGGCGGCGGAAAAGGTGCCCGGAGTCATTTGCAATGGTATTGACATGGACTTGGGATTCAACTGGATGGTGGACCGCAGTCATGTGGCGCCAGATTGGAAGAATCTGCTGACATTAGGGCTTCCCGGTCTGATCAAGCGGGCGGCAAAAGGCACTTCACCATTTCATAAAGCGGTGGTGGTGGTTTACGAAGCGCTGGCGGAATTCTGCCGCAGGATCGCTGTAATCAACCATAATCCGGTCTATGAAGAAATTGCCGCTCATGCGCCGAAAACCCTCCACGAAGCATTCGCGTTGGCATATATCCTGCATGACGCCATTGAGTTTTCCGGCGAGGAAGTCCGAACTATGGGCCGCTTTGATTCGCTCTATATTGACTTCTACCGAGCCGATCTGGCTGCGGGCCGTTTGACCCGGGAATCCGCCAAAGAACTGCTCAAATTCTTCTGGACCGCTTTTTACGCTCGCTATCAAGGAAAGCGGTTTGGCAAGAATTTCTGTTTCGGGCCTGATATTAATGAACTTTCTTATCTGGGAATGGAAACGTATTATGAAATGAATACGGTTGATCCGAAACTCTCCGTGTTGGTTCGGGAGGATATGCCACAGGATTTCGCCGAGCTGTACGCCCGCTGCATTCGCGACGACCGAACCGCTATCGTTTCGCTCAATTACGATGTCGTCGTTGCAGGGCTGATCCGGCATGGCCGGACACCGGAGGACGCTGCAACTTTCGTACCAATCGGCTGTTACGAGCCGGCTGTGGCAGGCAAGGAAATCTCCTGTTCCGGTTCCACCCATATTTATTTGCCTATTCCCCTGCTCAGCGTGATCAATTCCGGCAAGGATTACGCTACATTTGAGGACTTCAAAACCGGTTATCTGGAACAAATCCGCAAAATCAGCACACTCATGCAGGAGAAGCAGACCCTTTGCGATCTGGCGTGGAAATATGTCAACCCTGTGCCGCTGCTTTCCGGAACTTTTGATTCCTGCATGGAAAAAGCCCGCGATATTTCCGATGCCGGTGCGTTGTACAATACCACTGGATGTGTCTGTTCTTACCTGGCCGATGCGGTCGATTCACTCGAAGCAGTTCGTTTTCTGGTATATGAGCAGAAACTCTGCACCCTGCCGGAACTGCGCCAGATTCTGAAAGACAGCTGGGAAGGACATGAAAAACTGCGTACGGCAGTATTGCGGAACCACGCCAAGTGGGGGAACAATGATACGCAGGTCGATGCGCTTGCCGTCGAAATCGCTTCTTTTGTCTCCCAGCTCCTTTTCAATCTCCCCAATGGTCGCGGCGGCTCCTTTTTCCCGTCGCTCTATGGACAATTAGTTGTTGAACGGGGAAAAATGATCGGTGCGCTGCCTTCTGGCCGCCTTGCGGGCGAACCGATGTCCAAAAATATGGACGCGGTCATCGGCATGGACCGGAACGGAATCACCGGATTGATGAATTCCGTCCTGAAAGTCGATATGCGGCAGTTCCCTTGCGGCACCTGTCTGGACATTATGCTTCATCCCTCCGCAGTTCGAGGCGATGATGGGGTGCAAATTTTGGTTTCACTCATTCGTACTTTCATCGCCCATGGCGGCAGCGGAATCCAGTTCAATATCTTTGACGCCGCAGTCCTGCGCGATGCTCAGATTCATCCGGAAAAATATGAGAATCTCCAGGTTCGTGTCTGCGGCTGGAATGTCCGCTTCACTGATTTGGATTCAGCAGCGCAGGAAACTTTCATTCGCCAGGCGGAAGCAATTGCTTAAAGCAGGAGATAGGCAGACGTGACCGAAGCCCGCTATATCGATATCAAGCGTTTTGCCGTGCATGACGGCCCGGGGATTCGGACCACGCTATTCCTGAAAGGCTGTTCGCTGCGCTGCATCTGGTGCCACAACCCGGAAAGCCGTTTCCCACAGCCGGAATTGGCGATTCACTATCCGAAATGCACCTGCTGCGGCGAATGTGCCAAAGTCTGTTTCTGCCACAAGATCATCAATAGCGTTCATGAGTTTGACCGCCAGGCCTGCAAAGCCTGTGGACAATGCACGCAGACTTGTCCTTCTGGCGCATTGGAGCTTTTTGGTCGAACTATCACCGTGAATGAAGCGGCAGCAAAACTGCTTGAGGACAGGATTTTCTACGGCAATGGCGGCGGCATCACCCTTTCCGGCGGAGAACCCCTGCTGCACAGCGGATTCTGCACCGAACTGCTGAAAAAAATGCAGGATGAAGGCATCCATGGCGCGGTCGATACCTGCGGCAATGTCCCGTGGTCTGCTTTTGAACGTGTTCTGCCGTACACCGATCTGTTTCTTTACGATTTCAAATGCGCTGACGCTGAAAAACATCGCCGTCTGACCGGCTGCGGAAACGAATTGATTCTGGAAAATCTGAAAAAACTTGACGCCACCGGGAAAAATATTGAAATCAGGATGATGCTGGCGCCGGAACAGAATATGGCGCCGGACGACTTGCAAGCAGCCGGAAAATTTTTGGCGCCATTCAAAAACATCTCTGCAATACGGCTCCTGGCGTACCACTCGCTGGCGCATTCCAAATTTCGGGCAGTAGGGCACCCAGACACCTTGCCTGACGTCCCGTCGCCAGATGCTGAGACGCTGGATCGTGCTGCGGAAATTCTCCGTTCCTGCGGAGTGAAAAAGGTTGTCAATTCGTTAAATTAAAGGAGAAGCAAGCACAGTCATCCCGTAGCCCGTTTGTTGTAAGCCTGGGGGAACCTCTGAAGTCCCATCGTAAAATAGGAAGAGAAAAATGATTTTTGGAACTTACGCTCAGGATGAAGAGTATCTCTGGAAGAAATTTCGGGCACCTCAATTTGACCCCTGCACTGGAATCGATCAGGATACCGCCGCTAAGGAGATCATGCGTTTCGCCGAATTGGATGCTCCAGCGCCGATTGTCAAAGCCCGTGCGTTTGAATTTCTGGCTGAAAATCTTCAGATCGAGGTAGACCCGCATGACTTTTTCCCGGCCTTTGCCTGCTGGAAGCGCCGTCCTTGTCCGATGTCACCGCTGCTGGCAGAACTCCGGAAACGGATTCCCTTGCAGCAGGGCGAATTGTGGGGACTGCTGAATCAGTCCGGAGCCTCCAATATCTGGATTGATTTTGACCATTCGGTGCCGGAATGGGATGAGGTCTTCCGGCTGGGCTTCCCCGGGCTGCTCCGCAATGCCATGGAATGGCGGGAAAAACATCACGCAGCCGGCACCCTGGACGTCGCCAAAGAGGCCTATTTTGAGGGAATCCGGATCACATACGAAGCCATGCTGCGGATGCTCAAGCGATTTATCGAACGCGCGCAAGGGCACGACAACGCTCGCTGTCATTTTGTCGCCGCCTCCCTGCAAAGATTGCATGACGGGCCGCCGCAGAACTTCTTTGACGCGCTCCAGGCCATTTATCTCTATTTTATGTCCAGCGAACATATAGACCACCTTCAGGTGCGTTCCCTGGGCAATTTAGATTGGTTGCTGACCCCGTTTTATGATCGGGACCTGAAAGATGACACGTTCACAGATGCGCAAATGCGGGAAATGTTTGACCACTTTTTCATGCAGTGGGGCTCCATCGACAACTACTGGGGGCAGCCGGTCTATCTGGGCGGCACCCGCGCGGATGGTTCCACCCAGGTCAATCATCTGACGCATTTTATTCTGGAAGAGGCGGCAAAATTGCATCTGCCGACTCCGAAAATTCAGATTAAGATCGCCGCAAACACGCCGGATGAATTCATCGACAAGGTCACCGCGCTGATTCGTGACCAAAATCAGAGCATCGTGCTGGTCGGAGAAGAGGGAATACGGCATATTATGACCTCTCACGGCTATACGGAAGAAGATGCACGAACCTGCCTGATCCGGGGCTGCTATGAATTTGGCAGCCGTGGAAGAGTCCATGCCAACACGACGGGCGTCGGCCATCTGAATATGCTGAAGCCCTTTGAACTGATCTTCAACAACGGCATTGATAAGCAGACCGGAAAGCCTGTCGGCGTCCCGGTGCCGCCGTTGAATGCACTGAACTCCTTCGATGAGTTCTATCGCCTCTACATCCAGGAGCTTGACTGGATAATTGAAGCCAATATCAAGGTGGTCAATGACTTCGAGGCGCATCTCGCCTCCATCAATCCCGCCAACGTCTTTTCACCCACTATTCCGAACAGCTTGCGGACAGGGCGGGATGCATTCGATGACGGCTCTGACCACAACAACTCCTCCCTGCTCACGACGGGGTTTGGGTCGGCAATCGACGCCCTTTTCGTCATTGAGGAACTCGTGTATAAGAAAGGGGAAATTTCCCTGGAAAAAATGGCCGCCGCCCTGAATGCGAACTGGGAAGGATACGAAGAGCTCCATCGCAAAATTCTCACTTTCCGAAAGCGTTATGGCAACGGCATTCCCGAGGTGGACCGGTTCGCACAGATGCTTTCCAGGACACTCGGGAATCGCATCAACGGCCGTCCGAACAGTCGCGGCGGCGTCTGGGAATCATCCGTTCACTGCGCCAAGCAATTCATCCATCAGGGCGCTAAAACGGGCGCCACGCCGGATGGTCGTTTTGCCGGCGAAGAAATGTCCAAGAACGCTTCGCCCGCCATGGGGGCTGACGTCAACGGCGTCACCGCTCTGCTCCGGTCTGCTTTGGCGATTGACGCGGCTTCCTTTCCCGGCGATTTTCCGCTGGACGTGATGATGCACCCCAGTTCCGTCAAAGGGGCGGATGGGCTGGCTGCGTGGCGGCAGCTGCTCCGGGTCTATTTCGCCGGCAACGGGGTTGCGATTCATTTCAACATCTTTGACGCCGCTAAACTCAAGGAAGCTCAAAAGAATCCGGAAAAATACAGCGGATTGCAGATTCGGGTCTGCGGCTGGAACGTCCGATTCACGGAAATGGCGAAATCTGAGCAGGACATGTATATCCGCCGGGCGGAAAGCATCATCGAATAAACCGTGAACTGGATGCATCAGCGGCTGGCCGATTTCTGTTGCAGCGGTCGTCGAAGGCAATCGCCTTGATATTCTTAGGGTGGACTAGCCGTCCATAACCTATTTTTTAACCACGAAAAACACGAAAGGACACGAAATTTTTGTTTTTGGTTTGCTGTTGTAACCACCGAACACACTGAATACACGGAAATTTCTTTTTATTATGCGAAGTCTCGTGATGAACGCTTGCTGTACTGACTTCCGGCTGCCGTCTGTAAACTTGACGGCCCGAAGGGCTACAACATAAAAGCCCAGGGTAAGCGAAGCCCGCCAAGGGCGAGCGCAGCCCTGGGGGGACGGATTATAATTTTGAGCCCCGCCAGGGGTGACACATAAACGCCGTTTTACAGAAAATCTTTCTCAAAAAACAAGAAGTTGGCCGATAGTAGTACAATCGCCTTGCCATTCATTTGAATTTCTATTGCAAGTGGTTACGAAGCAGGCGCCGCGGATTGTCTTGCAGCAATTTGCGAATTTGCTTTTCCGTTACGCCATGATTGCGCAAGGCGGGAAGCACTTCGTCGTATATGCAGCAAAGTCCGTCGAGTTCCGCTGGATTCTGTTGAGAATGCGCCTTTTCACAGGCCTTAATCGGATAGCAGGTGAAATCGTGTGAAAGGAAGAGACGGTCTTCATACCCTTCGGCGAGCAGTTCCGCCAGAATCGCGGCTTTGCGTTCAGTACCTCCGCGAAACAATCGGTCGATGGAGACCAGGCAGCCGCGTTGCAGCAGTTTGCGCGCATAGTCCGCAGTTCCGGAATCCCCAGCGTGACCGATCACAATCCGGTCGAGGTCCGCGCCGCAACGTTCGAAGATGTCGAGCATGGCACAGCCGGTCTCCTGAGAGGCGCGTGAGTGGGCGAAGAGCGGCAGGCCAGTCAGTTTTTGTACCCGGCCCATGACTTCCACCCCGGCGAGCGAAGCGTTGCCCTCTGCCGCACACTTGAGGATGCCAGGGCGGATTGAAGTGCCTTCGATCCCGTCAGCACATTCGGCGGCGAAATAGTCCGCAAAAAGTTCAGGCGGCAGGCGATCCAGTCCGAATTCCGGATAAAAATACAGTCCGGAGGAGGCGACGATGCGGACTCCGGAACGCTGCGAAATGGCTTCAAGCAGACGGATGTCCCGGCCGAGGCACGGCGGAGTGGCATCCACGAACAGCCCGACGTGATATTTAACATTCAGGCGTTGCAGTTGGGTGGCGGCGGCTTCGATGACTTTTTCGCGCGGAAACCATGCCTCTCCGAAGACGCGGGAAAACGTCGGTGACACGCAGACGATGTGTTCATGGATCAGGATGTCCCCGGACTCCTGCGGTTCAATTGGACCGGTAACGGTTTGGATCATGATTCCATTCCTTTGCTGAATTCCAGAAACCGACTCGCATGCAATCTCATCCACCCAAGCAGCAGCCCTATAAAAAAATCCATGTCCTCTCGTGTCCATCCGTGGTTAAAAAAACAGGTTATGGACGGGTAGCCCACCCTCAGCTATTCTAAGGTTATGCGGAGATTGCGGATTGGTTTTTGTGTTTTGGGGTC
>Ga0123335_1001533_pt1 | contig 37301 bp, 28 predicted proteins | sample BiotimSIPDNA_2_FD_89707 | JGI IMG/M metagenome (GOLD analysis project Ga0123335, IMG submission 89707) | Anaerobic biogas reactor microbial communites from Washington, USA - Biogas_R2 time_0 SIP DNA | ecosystem: Engineered > Bioreactor > Anaerobic > Unclassified | place: Washington, USA... | reverse complement strand
TATCGAAAGCCCGTGAGAAAGCCGAGGCGACCAGCTGCATCAGCAATCTCAAGCAGGTCAACCTGGCTGCGGCCATGTATGCGACGGACAGCAAGAACTACTTGAACTGGTCATTCCATTATCGGGTCTATGAAGAAGCCAAACTGAATCCCGCCACATTGCACATGCCACCCCAGGTGCTGCTGTATTCGTATATCGGAAAGGAACCGCAGGTTTTTATCTGCCCCGCAGACCAGACGCCACTTAATTACAGCTATTGGAATTTCCAGAATTTCTCGGGTGCCCCCGAACTGCAGTCCAGTGGTTCCAGCGTGATGTTCAATTCGCAATATACATTCGTGAATCCGACGAAGACCACGTTCCTGGAGAAGCCGTCAATCTACGGTTATGCTTCGGACGGGACGATGGCTGTTCAGTTCCGTTGGCAAACCATTGACACGCTGTGCGATACGGCGATCTACGGAGTACGCCGAGTTGACTGGAACCATGGCGGAACCATCAATGTCGCATTCGGCGATGGTCACGTGGAAGCCATCACCCAAAATGGCTTGAGCAATCACGTGGCGAGATATTCGCACACCATCAATCCGCCAGATTAATTTTCGAACGGCTCCATAGCTTTACTGCAAAAAATCAGGGCTTGGGTCTCTTGTCGGACTCAAGCCCTTTTTTGCGTGTTGAATCAACAGGCTATTCTTCCAACAGGACCATGGTTGAGAGGCTGGAGATGCCGCCCCAGGGAGGTGCGCCGTAGGGGGCGATGACCTGGGCGGGTTGCCAGGGGGCGAGACCGTTTTTCGAGGTCTGCCAAGAGGCGTCCGAGTTGACAAATGCCTGGGTTCCGTCGGCGAAGGTCAATTTGATGTGGGTCAGGAAAGCACAAGGCGGTGTGCCGCCATCGGCCGCCTTGACGTCGATCGTGTTTTCTCCGACTTTAAGGAGCTTCGCGATGTCGGAGGATCCTCTGTCCTTGGGGTGCTTTCTTTCGATTGGCGTTCCGTTGATTTCGAAGTCTTCGATGATATCGTCGGCATAGTAGTATGCGATTGCCTTGTTTGGGAGTTTGTCGAGTGTGAATGTCTTTTTCATGTGGCATTTGCTATTGGGAATCTTGTGTTCATTTGGGAACCAGATCCAATTGGCTTGTTTCAGGAGGTTGAGTTTTGGGTTTGGCGGCGGGATTTTGCTGTAGGGGACGTAGGTATCCCATTTGTAGATGGCGTCTTGCGATTGGAATTCCGCGCTCGAGAGGACGAGGACGCCCCTTGCGGGGATCTCGAGGGTGACTTTGCCGCCAACCACGGGGATGGGTTTGGTGCCGAAGAGGACGTTAAGGGATTTTTCGGTCAGACCTGATAGCGTGGTCGTAACGGGTTCTGTGGCTTCGTTGGTGACCAGGTAGTACATCGTGCCGTTGGTTTTCTTTTGGAGGAAGGCGATGTTCGGGTTGTCGAATGCGACGGTTTTCGGATTGACCGAATCCGATGTGATGACGTCTTCGAGGTATGAGATTTCCAGCGTGACCTTTCTGAGATCCGACCAGAATTGGTCTGATATCTTGTTTGCGTATCCCAGGTAGTGGTATTGCATGCCGGTTGCTCCGTGCACGATTGCGTTGTACATCATGAACCGGGATTGTTCCCAGGTCGGGTAGGTCGCCTTTTCTGGTGGCACGTCAGGTTTTCCGCATTGTTCCCATGCGAAAGACTGAAGGATCATCCAGATTGGCTTTGAGAAGTGCGTCGCCTCTCGGCAGATGTCGGTATATTTTCCGACTGCCGTCAGTCCTTTGTCCTCCAGGTCCGAGTGTCCGCCTCCTTCGGGTACGGGATAGATGTCGAGTCCATAGACGTCTGCCGCTGTCGCGTGAATGATTCTGTCCTTGAGGAGTCCTCGCGGCGCTTCGTTGACCCAGTAGGGATGGTACGGGTCGATTTCGGCGATCAGGCCCCTGACCTCCTTGTACATTTTGTGGTCGAGTCCCCGCCACATCGGTTCGTCCGGTCCGAAATAGGCTAGGAATGCGGGATGCTGGGAGAACGAGGCGTAATACTCCCCAAGTTGCTTTCTTCGCTGTGCTTTCTCCTCGGGAGTTTTTCCGGAGATTCTGTCAGTGGTGAAAATGATGACGTCCATGCCGTATTTTTGAGCCAGGTCGAGCGACTGTTCTCCGCCAGGCAGGAGCAGGTTGTTGAATCCAGCCTCCTTGAAGAATGCGAGTTCGACGTCGAGGCTGCTCCTGCGAGTTGTTTCCCAGTGTCCGATTGGGAAGATTCGCTTGCCATTTCGAACCGCATATCCATCCTTGGTGAAGATCAGCTCGTTTTTCGCCTTGGGATAGGTCTTTATCGCTTTCGTTTCCTGATGAACTACGGCTCCGTTGTCATCCAGCGCCCGCAATGAGAGCGGGAATGCTTCGCCTGGTGATGGCGGCTTGAGGCTGAAACGTATAGGCGAAGAAGTGGGGTAGGCTTGCTTCCAAAGCGTGTTGTCCTTGGCGTCCTTGTAGTCGAGTTCAATTCGTTCGACGGTCTTGTCGTTGATGTCGATTTTTCCTGTGATGGCAGGATATGGGAGGCTTTCGAACATTCCGTCGCGCAGGTTGAACGGGGCGTCAAGGACGATGGCGGCAGGGATCGGCTTGGCGACGATTTCCTCTAGCTTGAGATCGTCGATGTAGATATGCGCAGGATGCCTGACCGATATTCCGAAGTGGACGTTGGTGGCTACGCCCATTGTCTCGAAGGTGACGTATTTGACTTGCTTGGCGCTCATGCAGTCGATCCAGACATTGGTATCCGAGAAAGGCGATCCCTTGCCGTCCAAAGGGACGACCTTGAAGGCATGCGCCAATGTGCTGTCCCCCTTTCCTTCCAGTCCCCTTACGGTAAAGGTAAGCTTGTATTTGGTTGAGGTCTTTGCCTTGAAGGGATGCGAGAATGCGTTTGTCGTTTCCCTGCCTTCCGTGCTCCATAGTTCCAATGCATTGTTTCCAGGTTCGCTTGGATGAATCCCGATCTTGGCATTGTCCATCAGGAGCCATCGACTGGCGCCTGTCGAGAAGTCGGTGTCAATAGCGTTGTCTTGGTTTTTCGAGCTGTCGAATTTTGAGACTTGCAGAGATTTGACCTGCAATTCGCCTTTGGGTCTAAGCATGAGCGCGAAGTAGCTTGGCGTGGTCGTGTTCTTGAAGTTGATGTTGAAGATGATGGGGGTCCAGGCTGTTGGGACGGGATTCGATGTTGGACCGGCGTTTTGCCATCTGTTGTCGCAGAGGTTTTCCGCATAGACCCCGTACAAGGTGTTGCTGGTGCCCTTGATTAGCGCCGAAACGATGTAGTCGACATCCTGCTTAAGGGCGACTCCTGGGAAGACGGCGACGGTTGTTCCCTTGGCATCGGATCCTTTCCTAATGGTGAAGGTTCCGTTTTGGTGGATGATCTCGTCTTCTGGATTCTTTGTGTGTGACCAGCCTTCTGTAATTTCGGTCAACTTGACCAATCCTCCGTCATTCAGGATTTTATTGACTTGCTCCCTTGCGGATTGAGCCAGGCAGGTGCATGTTGCGAGAAGCAGGATAGGCAAGGTGTGTTTCATGGGATGTCCCTGGTTGGGGAATGAATGTAAAGCAAGATTGCCTAACATAATTCTACTTGTCTTAAAAAACAACATGAAAATGGGACTGGGACTGGGACAAATGAGACTTATGGGACAAATGAGACCCATGTGACTGGAGGCTGGGACATGGGACGTTGACGTTGGGTTTTGTGGGGCTGGAGGTTTTGGGACTGGGACAGGTCGGACAGTTCCGACTTCTTCATAATTCACAAAGAATCATATATGTTATTGTTATTATTTTTTGGTATAAAAATGAAAAGAAATCATATGATTAATATGATTCATATTATATAATGTTCATAAATGGTATTATTCGTGCTCATATACCAATTTATTAAATTGAATAAGGCATTAATTGTGTTTGTTTCATATTAAATGAGGTTTATGGTTTTTGGGCGTCGTTAGTTGTATTATCTTTCTTGCAAGGTTTGATTTGTGTAGTAGACTAGGCTCCGTGCGGCATTTCCCTGAAGTGTCGCGTCAAGAGGATTAGGTTGGACGAGTAGAAAGAAGGAGCAAATTCAATGAAGAAACAGCAAGGTGGCACATCTGAAAAAGTGAAACTAGGATCGGCAAAGGAAAAGACATCACCCGAGACAAAACCTGTTCCAAAGCCTTCTGGCGTACTGGATACGTTTGTGATGGATGGAATCTTGACTCCTGAGATCAGAGCCATGTTGTTGTCAAAGCGGTGCCAACTCCAATTGTCCTACGAGGACTTGTCGCAAAAACTTGGCGTGAACTGGTCGACGCTTCGCAAATGGGAGTTGGGAGTGACCGGGAGCTGTTCCCTGCGCTATCGGAGGCGATTGGAATCTTTTCTGAAAGGCGAGTTTGACCTATCGCTGGTCGAGTACGCGCAAGGGGAAATCGAGTCGAAGCGATTCAAGACTCGAACGTTGTTGCCGACTCAGATTTTTCAGCTTACGGAGCAGTTGGAGAACACGTACAAGCTGTGTGCACGTCGCCCCGATGTTCGTGAGCAATTGGTGAGGAGGATGGAGGATGTGGCTTTGGAAACGCTTAAGAGGTTGATCAAGGCGCAGCGGGATTGAAAAAATGCCCTTGAATAGGCTTCTGGAAAACAAAAAGAAAGCCCCTGGGGTCGCAGGGGCTTTCCTTGAGTGGAGGGGCCGGTATTTTACTCGGCGAGGAGTTTGCGCGTTGCGTCGAGGCAAAGCTTAACGGCTTCGAGTGCGGGGATTTCCGGGCATTCGTACTCGATGACATACCATTCGGTATTGCCTTTTGTCTTGCAGAATTCGAAGATTTCCTTCCAAGGGCAGTCATCGTCTCCAATGATAGGCTTGAATCCCTTTTCTGGATCCTTTGAGTATGGCTTGAGATGGATTGTCTGGCATCTTCCCGGGTATTTGTTGAGTGTTGCCAGTATGTCGCATCCGCCCTTCAGTGCATTTCCCGTATCCAATTGCATGACGACCTTCTTGTCGGTATTGCCCATGAATGTATCCCATGGGGTTTTTCCGTCGAGATCCGCGAATTCATGGGAATGGTTATGGTATCCTGTCCTCATTCCGACCAATGCCAGCTTTCCCGCCAAGTCATTGAATTGGCGGGCGTAATTTTCCCAGTCCTGATGCGTTTTGGCATTGAGCCATGGCACGATGATGTTCGGGTTGTTGACCAACTTGTTGAGCCTGATGGTTTCGGCCAGCGTGTTTTCCTGGACGAGTTCCCAAGGGGTATGCCATCCGCAGCAGGTGAGTCCTGTTTCCTTGAGGAGGGCGGCGTAGAATTCTGGGCAGAACTGCGGCTTTCCCGCAAATTCAACTCCGTCGTAGCCCATTTCCTTGACGGCTTTCATGGTGGCAAGTGGGTTTTCAGTGAACTGATGCCGTACTGAATACATTTCGAGTGCTACTGGGATGTTGGTTGCCATTGATGTCCTCCTTGGCTGGTTTTTCTCAGATATTAGACGATACGATTGGTTGTTTCGATATCGAAGAGATGGGCTTTTTCTATCATCACTGCCAGGTCAATCTTGTCTGCCACGGCGCATTTGCGATGCGGATCGACACGTGCGACGAATCCCGCCGAGCCAACCTTCATGTAAAGATAGGTTTCCGAACCCATTGGCTCGATGACTTCGACAGTTGCTGAAATGGTCTGCGGGTTGTACTGTGCCTCGGCGGAAGGCGAGCCAACATGTTCGGGGCGCAGACCAAAAGTGACTTTTTTCCCGATGTACGGCTGGAGTGGTCCTGTCCATTCCGGGGGGAGAGTGAGGTTGATGGCGCCTGCCTCGTCGCAAATCACCATTTTCTGGTTGACTTCGCGAACTTCCATTTCGAAGAAGTTCATCGGGGGCGTTCCGATGAATCCCGCGATGAAAACATTGTTTGGCGAATCGTAGATTTCCGACGGCGAGTCGACTTGCTGGACGATTCCGTCCTTCATGACGACGATCCTGTCACCCATGGTCATGGCTTCTGTCTGGTCGTGCGTGACATAGATCATCGTAGTTCTGAGTTTGTTGTGGAGCCTTGAGATTTCAGTTCTCATTTGGACTCTCATTTTTGCGTCCAGGTTGGAGAGCGGTTCGTCAAAGAGGAAGACCGCAGGGTTTCTGACGATGCATCTTCCGACTGCGACTCGCTGCCTTTGCCCGCCAGAGAGCGCCTTTGGGCGGCGACGCAGGAGATCCCTGATCCCAAGGATGTCCGCAGCTTCCTTGACTCGCCTGTCAATGTCCTCGTTTTTTTGCTTTCTGTTTCCCAGCCAATTGATGAAATTTCTTATGATTCCCTTGGGTCTGCCTCCTGTTCCCGTGTATTTTCTCATTCTGAGGCAGAAAGCCATGTTTTCATAGACCGTCTTATCCGGGTAGAGCGCGTAGTTTTGGAAGACCATTGCGATATCCCGGTCCTTGGGGAGGACGTCGTTGACCACGCGGTCGCCGATTTTCACAGTTCCTTCAGAGATTTCCTCCAGCCCCGCGACCATTCTGAGCGTCGTTGACTTTCCGCATCCGGAAGGTCCGACCAGGACGATGAATTCACCGTCTTCGATTTCCAGGTTGAAGTCCTTGACTGCCCGTACGTTGCCGGGGTAGATTTTGCCCACATGTTCAAGAGTAACTTTTGCCATAATGCTTTTCTCTGGTCGAGTTGATATGTTATTTTCTAGTGTTACGAGGTATGGAAATGAGTTTTAGTTTTTGGCGCGTGTCGATTTCTTTGGGCATCCATTTCCACATTGCCGCGATGACAATGGCGATTATGGCTCCCAGCGCTACGATGACGTTGGCAGGGGAGAGGTTGAGCGGCTTCAGGAAGATCCAATGCACGGCCGCAGAGAGCAGCATCGAGATGGAATCCAGCGCATTTCCAGCTGCCAGGTACCTGCCTCGCTTGTCCTGAGGACTGCGGTGCTGGATTGCGGTGGTGAGGGGAATCTGGAAGAATCCCCCTGCAATGCCGAGCAAGGCAGTCAGGATAATCACCAGGAACGTCGAATGGGCGGCGAGGCCAAAGGCGAAAGCCGCAAGGGACAGGAGGATTCCTGAGGGTATGATAAAGCGATAGGCGATCTTGCCTTTTGACGCATATCCCGCCAGGGCGGAACCTATGCCGATCCCCAGGGCGACTGCAGCCTGGAGGTAGCCTATCATCGTGTCGCTCTGCTTTAATTCGTCCTGGACAATGAACGGGATATTGGATTGGAAGAGGGCGCCCAGGAACCAAAAGAATGTGTTGCCAAGGAAACAGTAGAGGAGCACGGGATCCTTCCTGAGTTCGAGGAAGGTTTTCCAGTGTGGAGTTAGCGGATCAAAGGAGGGCTTGACTTTTCTCGAGCCAAGCCTGGTGCGCGTGATGGCGAAACTGGAAATCGTTCCGACGACTGCGATTGCGATGGTGACCAGCGCGGGGATGAGGTAGTTGCCGCCGCAGCTGTCCGCCATTGCGCTGCCTGCCCAGCCACCCAGGATGATCGCCAGGAACGTGAACAGCTGGGTTGCTCCGTTGCCGCTAGGGAGATGCTTTTCGGATAGTGTTTCGGGTAGGAAACCATACTTGGCAGGACTAAAGAACGCACTTTGCGCGCCCATCAAAAACAAAACCGCAAGCAGCGGATAGACAGCGAGGCGCCAGAAGAGCAATGCGCCGGCGCACATGATGGCGATTTCTGCGAACTTCGTCGCAATCATTACTGATCGCTTGCTATAGCGGTCGGCAAGATATCCTGCGAAAGCCGAGAACAGCAGGTATGGCAGGATGAAAAATGCGGAGGCAAGGGGGATGTAGTCCTTCTTTGCCTCCGCGGAAAGCGTCGCCGCCGCGGCGCAAATGACCAGCATCTTGAAGACATTGTCATTGAAGGCTCCCAGAAACTGGGTTCCCAAAAAACCTAGAAAGCCTGTCTGAAGCAATGGATGCTTATGTTTGCGCATGAGGAAATTTTCGCCGTGGCGGGTTCGTGGGGTGTGTTGTTATCGCGCTCCGACCGCTTGGAGGCATGCGGTCAGATGTCCCTTGGTTTCTGCGGCGATTGCGACGCAGGATGGGAGGTCGTAGTTGTTGGCCTTGGTTCCAATGACTTCGAGATCGATCGGTCCCTGGTAGTTGTACTTGCGGAGGACTCTGATGTAACCGAGCAGGTCGATGTCCCCCCTGCCATTGGCCTGGTTGTGCGGGAGACCTGGGTTTTGCTGGCGTCCCTTGCAGTCCCTGATGTGCACGTGCTTGATTCGCGAGATGACTGCCGCGATTGCGTCAACTGGGTTTTCGCCTGCGCGGTAGATGTGAGAGGGATCCATGTCAAGCCCGAAGTTCGGATGGTCGATGGCTTCGAGGAGCTTGAGGGTCGTTGGGGTATTCCAGATTGCGGCTCCGACGTGTGCCTTGCAGCAGAGGGTGACTCCGTACTTGGCTGCCATGTCCGCGAGCTTTCTTAGGTTGTCGACGGATTGCTGGAATGAAGCTTCGTCATCCTTCTTTCCTCCAGGTCCGCAGTTGACGATCGGGCATCCGATGTCTGCGGCTGCCTTGTATGCCTTTTCCATGATTTTGGGATCTTGAGAAGGTTGCTCAATGGCCTGTACAGGGAGCTCGTATTGCTTGATGAGCTTCTTGATGGCGTTGGTGTACTTTTTCCAGCTCTTGTCCTGGAGTACGAGGTGCTCGCTCATTCCATGGATTGCAGAGATTTCGATGGCGTCGTAACCGCAGGTCTTGACCCATTTGAATGCGGTTTCGGTATCGAATGCCCCGAACAAAACTGAATTGACTCCAATTTTCATGTTTTTTTCCTGTGTTGATTTATTTGACGGAGACGTCTGTTGAGGGTTGGTTGGCCGCGGGAGTGGCTGGAGCCTTGGGGAGCGTGAGGTTGTTGGGATCCGGCTTGACGAAGGGGAGGTCTTTCGGGCGAACCATGATTCCGCCGTTTTCGTATGATTGGATTGCAGCGAAGGTGTATTCGAGCGTCGCGAGCGCGTCGCGTCCAGAGGCTCTGAGCTTGTGCTTCGGCACGTTGTTGGTGACGTCTTCGAGGAAGCAGTGGATACGCCTTGGGAAGGTCGACCCGAAGTCCTTGACGCCGTAGTCGGTGATGACGGGTTCGGGAGCCAGCCCGAGTCCCTGCGGCGAAACGACGTCGGGATTGCCCTGGGCAGGCTGGTAGATGAGCTTTTCAACGCAGTTTTCGATGGCGAACGTACCCTTGGTGCCGCCGACCTCCACCGACCACCAGCCACCGTAGTAGTTTGTCGTGTCGCCACGCGACGAGAACATGTATCCGACTGCTCCGTTTTCGAACTTCATGTGGATTGAGTTGACGGAGACCATCGGGTCCGCTGTGGCGATTCTGTAGGATGGCTTGCTGAAGAAGGACTGCAATTGGCAGATGTTTCCGCAGAAGTAGCGCATGATTGAGAATGGGTGCGCGAGGAACGCCTTGACGTGGAAGTAGGGGTAGCCTTCCATGTTGGGTCCGCCAGTGCGTGCGTATGCCCATTCGGATCCGGGGAAGCCGGTACGGAGATGGCAATAGATGATTTCGCCGATCTTTCCGTCCTTGATCAGTTTCATCGCTTCGTCGGCTGGCTGGGTGAAATAGTGGTTGAGGTTGACGCCCAGGTAGAGGTCTTTCTTTGCGGCGAGCTTTACCATTTCGCGCGCTTCTTCCACGTCGTTGGAGATTGGCTTTTCGCAGAGGACATGTTTCCCGGCCTCGAGCGCCTGGAAAGTGGGTTCTCCGTGCCAACCGCCGTTTTCGGGACCGCCGGTGCAAACGTCAACGATGTCCAGGTCTTCGTTGGCGAGCATGTCGCCAAGCGAATAATACGCCTTGACCTGAAACTTGGCAGCCAATTCGTCAGCGCGCGACTTGACTAGATCGCATACGGCGACCAGTTCCGCCAACTTGTCGTTCTTGTGTGCAGTGGCATGTGTTGTGCCAATGCCCCGACAACCGACAACACCTACTCTTAATGCCATAGTCTTCTTCTCCTGATGATAATATGGGTTCTTGACACAAGGCAGGATATTGAAATCCCGCAAAACAGAAACTTAAATGCAAAATGAGATTTTTCCAATTCCCCGTGTGGAATTGATGGTGTTACTTTCGTTTTCTCACTGAGAATCCGAATGTCCCGATCTTTTTCCCCAGGGTTCTGTATTCGGAATGCGCGTAGGCCAGGAGGTCTGCTTGTTCGATGCTGAGTTTTCCGCGCTTGTCCAGCAGGTCCGGCGAGATGTTGACGGCGAGGATTTTCGCGATGAACAGGTCGTGTGATCCCAGCGGGACGACTCTTGCGACCTTGCATTCGATGTTGATGGGGCAATCGGCGATCAGCGGGCACTTGACCTGGGTTGCCGGCAGGGGGGTGAGCCTGGTTTCCGCGAACTTGTCCACGTCCCGACCTGATTTCATTCCGCACCAGTCGGTGATTTTTGCCTGTGAAGCATATGGTATGTTGACGATGAATTCCTTGGTTGCGGAGATGATGCCGTAGGAATGTCGCTCTTTCCTGATGGATACTGAGATCATTGCCGGATCGGAGCAGACGATTCCCGCCCATGCGACGGTGATGATATTGGGGGCGAAATCTGACTTTCCCCCGCCGCAGGAGAGCATGACCGCCGGCACGGGCATCAACAGGGTGCTTGGTTTCCAGGTCTGCTTGGGAAAGAGTTCCTTCAATTCGGTCAGTGTCATCTCTGACTTGGGTTTCTTCTGCTGCTTGCTGTCCCAGATATGCTGGGGAGCTTGCCTGAAGACGCGCTTGGGTGAGCCAGGGGGGATTTGCCTTGACATTGGGGGAATCTCCAAGGTTGTTGATGCCGCCGTCGAACGGGCGTGGTTTTGTGAGAAGGCATATGAAATTGATGAATTCATTACTATACTTCAATTTTGCTTCAATGATAGCATTTTGGGCATTTTGAGTGTATATTACATACAGAGTTTTCATTATTTATTCAGGCAAAAAGCAGAAGGAATCGAGAAGGTCCAGGACCTGAGGCAGAAGATGCGGATATTGTTTATTGGTGACATAGTCGGGAAGGGCGGTCGCCAGGCAGTTCGCCAATTGGTTCGCGATTTGTTGCGCGAGTACCGATGCGAGTTTTGCGTTGCCAACGGCGAGAACATGGCTGGTGGCGGCGGATTTACCAAGTCATGCCTGCTGGAATTGGAGGGCAGTGGCGTTGACGTGTTCACGTCAGGCGACCATGTTTGGGATCGGAAGGAATTCCCCGACGAGATCGAGTCTCTTGGGAATGTGCTCCGCCCGGCGAATTATTCGCCATCTCAGCCCGGTCGCGGGCATGGCGTGTTCGAAGCGTCGAACGGTGTGAAGGTCGGTGTGGTTTCGTTGGTCGGTCGCGTCTTCATGGCTCAGCCTTCGGATTGTCCGTTTGCGGCTGCTGACCGAGCAATGGATGAGCTTCTGCCGGTGACTCCTGTTGTCGTGGTTGACTTCCATGCGGAGGCGACCAGCGAGAAGATTGCGATGGGGCGGTACCTGAGCGGTCGTGCCACGGCTGTTTTGGGAACGCATACCCATGTTGCGACGGCGGACGAGCAGGTGTTCAAGGAGGGGACGGCGTTCCAGTGTGACGTGGGGATGGTCGGCGCGCGCGAATCGATTCTTGGTCGCGAGATTGAGCCGGTCCTTCGGCGTTTTGTGACGGGAATGCCTTCGAGGTTTGAGGTGAACGATGCCGGGATTCGCTTAAATGGAACGGTCGTCGAGCTTGATGCAGCTACAGGACGTGCCGTTGGGATCGAACGAGTCGTCCGGGATTTGCCGTAAATCGGCGTAGTTTTATTGCATGCGAAATCTAAGAGGGCTTTTGAAATGCGTTGTCCAAAATGTGGAAAAGACGAAGACAAGGTGATTGAGACTCGAATGTCCCGTGATGCGGACACGGTTCGTCGCCGTCGTCTGTGCCTTGCGTGCAACTTTCGATTTACGACGTACGAGACGATCATTCCCGCCGAAACGGTGGTGATCAAGAAGGATGGCAGGCGCGAGGAATACAAGCCGGAAAAACTGTTGTTCGGCTTGAAGCAGGCGTGCTGGAAGCGGAATATTTCCGAGGAATTGATCGACCGCATGGTCGCCAACGTGACGTTCAGGGTGTCCGAACTCCAGGACGCCAACGGGGAGATTCAGTCCAAGACCATTGGCGAACTGATGATGGATGAGCTTAAGGCCGTTGACGAGGTGGCTTATGTACGCTTCGCATCCGTCTATCGGCATTTCAAGGACGCCGAGGCGTTCATTGACGAAATCCACAAGCTTCCTTCGCAGCACAGTCCTGATGGAGGCAAGAGTGAATGATCCTCATTCCGTCAGAACGACTGTTTGCCCTTGATGGATCCGGCCAGCGTACGAGCTATGATTTCGATGGCTTGTGCGAGGATTTGCGTGACGCGTTTTCCCGGAACGGGGTTTGCGACATGTGGCTTGTGAACCAGTTTACGTTGACTGTCGAGGAGCGTCTTCGCGGTGACGAGCCATCTCTGACCGAGGGCGAGATTGACAGTTTAGTGTCCAGTGTGCTTGCCGCGTCCGGCTATGCTGATGTTTCCAAGACGTTTATGGAGTTGCGTGGGATGGACGCGATATCGGGTCTTCAAGTTGCCATGCGTCCCTGGGACAGCCATAGATTGGCTGATGTTCTTGGCAGTCGTCTGCCGTTGGCTCCTGGTCAGGTCCATGGGTTGGCGACGCGTTGTTCAGTGGCTTTGACCGGGCTGGGATTGCAGTTTGCCAGCGACGAGTTCATCCGCGAATTGGGCATCCATTTGCTCCATCGGCAGCAGTCGCCCGCCAAGGAAACGATTTCAGACGCCGTGGACATGGTGGTGCCAACTGGGGAGGATGCGGACAATCTGCTTTCCAACCGGGCGTTGGTTGCGTATCCTATTGCCCCCTTGTTTCCACGTGCCCAAGTCGCCATCGACCTCAAGGCATTTGTCAAGGCGGAATGCGACGAATGGCACAGCGAATTGCTCCTGTTCGGAAAGCTGCCCGAGCTGGCAGGCAATGCGATTCAGATCCTGGCGCAACAGCGCAAGACCATCCTGGAACAGAATCCCGACTTCGACAAATGCCCCTGCCATGCGGTGGTGACGAAATACGCCGATTTCATCGAGACCTACGGTCAGGGAATGAGTTTGCGTGAACGTCGCGGGTTTGACAAGCGTTTGCGCCAATTGCTTTCGGCCCTGTTTGAATCGGGACCTGATTTCGAGATCATGCTGGGATACCGGTGACGCCGGGCTGAATTGACGTTAGCCAAGAGTAATGAAATACGAACAAATCCAACAAGAAAACATCGAAATGAGTACGGAACGTAGATTTCTATCCACCTTTACCAGTTTGTTTTGCATCACGTTGTTTGCCATGACGGCGAATATGTTGTCCGCCTTGGCCTACAAGATTGGACCGGATTTCGGGATGAGCGAGGCCAAGTTTGTGAAATGGACGTTTTCGATTCAATTCACTGGCTTTGTGGCGATGTGCTTTCTTGGTGGATCTGCTTCCGACCGCTTTGGGAAGCGTGCCAGCTTGTTGGTTTGCAGTCTGCTGATTGCGCTTGGCTGCTTGATTTGGATCGCCGCGCCCACGTTGTGGGTTTTGTACGTTGGAGCGGTCATCGTCGGAATGGGCGGCGGCATGCTTGAGTCGGTTGGCTGCGCTGTTTTGAACGACCTGCATCCCACGCGCAGCAAGCTGTTCATGAATTTGTCGCAGATCTTTTACTGCCTTGGTGCGATTGGAGTTGGTTTTGCGGTTGGCTTTCTCTCAAAGCAAGGAGTTGGCTGGCGCTGGTTCTATGGTTCGATGGGCGCACTTGCCGTGCTGGTCGCCGTGGGTTTCGCATATTCGCGTTTCCCTGTGAAGGAAAGCGAGACGAGCGCAGATACTAGCACGGCTTGGGAAAGGGTCTTGGAACTGATACCCAATATCTGGTTGCCGACCCTGGCGATCTTCCTCTACGTCTTCGGAGAAACGGCAGTGTACGCCTTTGCGCCAACATACCTGAAGCAACTTGGCGCGGGCGACCAGGCGGCAACGCTTTCGATCGCGGTATTCTGGGGCGCTGTAGTCATAGGACGTATCGGCTGCTCGTTCCTTCCGCAGAAACAGACTTACGAGCCAGTGATCGGGACGCTGTTCCTGCTTTCCGCAATAGCGGCGTTTTGCCAGAACTTTGTGACAGGCTGGGGCAGCGGCTTGGCGTTGCTGGCGTTGCTTGGCTTGGCGCTCTCCGGCACCTGGCCGCTGATCGTCAGCATGATCACGATCCGGAATATGAAATACAGTGGAACCGCAGCGGGCATTGCAGTGGGATGCGGTGCGCTGGGATGTGTGTTCAGCCCCTTGACGCTGGGGACCATATTTGACAAGGGGCATCCGAAACTCGCCTTTTCGTTGCTGGGCGGATGCTTCGTCCTAGGTCTGGTCTGCATTATCCTGACCTGGATACGCGAGCAAAGGCGCCAACGCTAAGGAGCAGGCGGCGGGGGTGGCGGAGGCGGAGCGAAGAGCGCCGCGAGGGCGGGGACTGTATTTGCGGCTTGCCAGGCGGCCATGCCCGTCGTCCAGACCAAAGTCGCTTGCGTGAATGCTCCCGATGCAATCATCGCCTGGAGCTGTGCGACTTGGTAGGGACCTTGTTGTTGTCCGTTGACGGCGATGTAGAACATCGGTGCGACGGGTGGCGGCGGCGGTGCTGGTTGCTGCTGTTGGAATGCCTGTTGCGATCCGAAAGCGCCCAATTGTCCGCCCATCATCATGCCCATCATCGTGCCTGTGCCGCCTTGGTTTTCGGCGGCTGCCTTGAGTGCGTCTGCCGCCTGCATTTGTGAATACTGGTTCAAGACGCTGCCCAATGCGCCGACTGCGCCGCGCTTGTCAATGGCGGCGTTGACTTCATCGGGCAGGGAAATATTGGCGATGGTAAGCGACATGAGTTCGATGCCCATGGAAGCCATGTACGAGGCCAGGTTGAGCTTGACCCGTTCCCCGATTTCATTGTAGTTTGCGGCAAGGTCCAATGCAGGTATCTTGAGTTCGCCAAGTGAATCCGACAGCTCGGACACAACCCTTGTGCATAGCTGGCTCTCAATGTCTTCAGCCTTGAATTCGCTTCTGGCGCCGACCAGGCGCTCCAACATTTGATCGGTGGTTCCGATCCTGTAGGAGTAGTTTCCGAATGCCCTGATTCTGAGGATGCCGAAATCCAGGTCCCGCATCATAATCGGCTGCTGGGTTCCCCAACGCCTGTCCAGTTGCTCCGTCCTCTTGATGAAATAGACTTCCGCCTTGTGCCATGAATTGAAGCCGTAGGGGAGGGAGAGCAGGGTGGTCAGGATCGGAAGGTTGGCGGTTTCCAACGTGTAGGTACCAGGCTCGAAGCGATCCGCGACCTTGCCTTCATTGACGAAAACAGCAGTCTGGCCAGGTCTGACAATCAGCTTGGCACCGCGCTTGATTTCGTTGTCGTGCCTGTTAAACCGATGGACCAGGATTCCCGGCGTTTCCTCGGGCCATTCGACAATGTCAATCAATTCGCTTTTGATAAAACTAAACAAACCCATTGTTCTTTCTCCTTGTGGTTTCGTATGGTGATATAGATTTTAGAGTCCTTCGACCAATGCGTACAAAAACAGTGCTGCGACGATGCCCAGGATGATCGCAAAAGTGATTTTCACGGCGCTGTATGGGCGCGTTCCGTGGGCATTTCCCGTTTGCCCGTTGACGATGTAGGTGTAGGATTTACCTTTAAAGATATATGTGCTTGACCAAAATGGAATTAGGAGGAGCTTGTAGGAGAGGTCGGAGTACGCGGTATTGACGGTGAAGATTCGTTGTTCGTCCCCGCCAATGTCTCTTCGGACCTCGCTTCTGATACGGTCATCCGCGAAGGATTTGGCTTCTTCAAAGGCATCCGTCAGCTTGACGTCGTAGCTTTCCTCGTCGAATCCCATTATTGCGTCGTTGTTGTAGTCGACCGCCTGCTTAGGCATGAATCCCCCGAGGCTTTCCTGCAGTTTCCTGTCGAGCCTGTTGCTTGCGTACACGAGTATGTCGTCGAAATCGAGCCTGACTGAGCCGGAAGCTCCTCTCCATCGTGTTTTCCGTTCTGTCCTTGTCCCGTTTTTTGTTTTGACCGTGACGTAGTAGTAGTCTCCCCGTTCTCCCACGTAGAAGGACTGGGATGTGAAATCAAACGTCCAGGTTGGCCTGTAGACTCCCTTGAGGCTATCTCTGAGGTTGAGTTTTTTTGCTTTGTTTGGCAGGAACCACTGGCTCTTGAGCCAGGTTTTGAAGGTGCTTTGTGCCTTGTCTTTCGGGATTGCGAATGGGACGAGTCCCTGTGGTCTCAGGGTTCTCTTGCTGTTTTGCGCTGCCGTCAGCGGCGATTTGCAGTATGTGCAAGCGGTTGCAACGATGTTGACTGGGAAGTCGTTTTGTCCTCCGCAATTGGGGCAGCTGACCGATAGCGATTCGTCATCCTCGTTGTATTGCTCGATTTCCTTCAATGTATGCAGGAGGTCGAGTTCGTTGACGTTCTGGCTGTCGAATTCCTGTTGATTGCATTGGAATCCGCATGCATTGCATGTAAGCGTTGTGGTTTTCGGGTCGAAAGCCATCGTCGCTCCACAGCATGGACAGTTTTTAGTGATTTCGGTCATGGTGCCTTGGATTGCATTTTGGGCTTATTTCGCGAATGCGAAAGAGTCGTCGGGCAGGAAGAACTGTGCAGCCTTTCCGGCTTGAGTCTTGAATAGGATTCTATTGCGTCCAGTTTTTGGCTTTAGCGTTAGTTTCCCCTTTGTTGCCTTGAAGGTTTCTCCATTGAAGATTATTTCGGGGAGCGAGGTTATGAACTCTGCCGGCTTGTCGTTTTGCGCGATGAAATCGACGATTGCAACGAGTTTTGCGTTTTCCTTGTTAAGCTTGTCTTCCTTCGTATTGAAGATTAAGGTAGTCGGTCCATTGTTTTTCGAGATATGGAATGGGACTGTGTCGATGCTGATTGGCATTGTTGGCTGTGCGAGTGCCTTGAGGTCGAGCCTGTCTGTATCGATCAGGAGTTTTGCCGCTTGCGCCATTGTCAGCGGGAGTTCTGGCTGTTGGTGTTCAGCGAGGTCTGCGTAGAGTCTGTAGTTTTTCGTTCCTCTTGTGAAATCGAGTTGCACGGCGTAGTATGGGTTTCCGTATTTGAGGAATGCATCTTGTTTGATTTGCTGAGTAACTGATACTGAGACCGAGGCATGGGGACCAAGTGCTTGGGCATCTTTCCTGATCGTGTGTTTTTCGCAAGCGTAGGGGAATCTGAAGGTGAATTGGAGGTTTTCCAACGGCAGGATGTCTTGGTTATTGAGCGATGCGGTCCAGGCGTTGTTGTTTCTGGTAAGTTTGAGTTTGGCGAATGGTATTTTTGTTGAGTCTCCATTCTTGTCCGCAGCATCGAAGATTTCTGGAAGTTGCCTGGTGTGCTTGAGTTCGATTCCATCTTGCGTGATTGTTGCGTTTGTTGCCTTGGTCGGCTTGGGACCATTGAGCTGGAACCATAGCGGGACATTTGCGCCCAGTTCTGCAGGGAGGCAACGGGTGACGGTAACGGTAAGTTTGTTTTGCGCTTGGGTCTGCTGGACTGTCGTGTTGAGCGCTTCGTACCTGTATGCGCCATACTCGTTTTGGTTGCAGTACCACCAATCGGGATTGTCTGCAATCATTTTGTAGCAGACATCGAGCTTTTCCAGTCCTTCCGGGGTATGCCAGGAGTGCAGCGCCATTGAGAATGAAGGCTGAATGGCAAGATCCTTCTCGTTGGTGGAGACGGACTTGAGGAGTTGCTCCATTTTCCCGATGTCCGGAAGCCGGTCGCCCGGGGTGAAGAACTTGGATTGGGCGAGTGCGTTCTTGGGATATCCGATTTTATCTTCATTGCTTGGGTAGAACACATCGGGTGCCGAGATGACGCCGACGGCCATCATGGCGTGCCCTATGCTCAACGGAACGATGGGATGATTCGATTGCCAATGGCAAAATGGAAGCGCCTGGGAGTTGATCGGCGATTGGGTGACGGTCTCAAGTTGAATTCGATTGAGCATGAATTCCCTGAAATGCTCGAAGGAGTTGACATATGGCAACCGAGGATGGCTGACGGTGTGAAGCCCGATGGACGATCCGTCAGACATCAGTGTCGTGAAGTAGTTGGGGAATTTCTTGAGTATGGAGTAGGCGTCGTTGCAGTAGAAGGTTCCCTTGACCTTATGGCGAGTCATAATTGCGTGGGTCTTCAAATGGTTTGGCGATGTGTCGTCCCATCTTGATGAAACGGCGATCTTGTAGGATTGCGGAAGCGGCTTGACGGATACGGATGCCTGCTTGGCGTCGGCTTCCGTTGGATATTCCAAGGTGAACGTCTGGGTGTATTCGCGGAAACCCAGCGGGTTTGCTGCCTGCAGGGAAATTCCGAGTGAAAAGATGGAAATGAGGATGCGTTTCATGGTCGATTTCCTTGGGGTGGGTTAGTGTCGAAATCAACAAGCAAATTTAGCGTTTGAAAAATGGAAAACAAGCGGCTTGTATGAATTATGAATGTTGAATGCTGAATGTTGAATGCTGAATGCTGAATGCTGAATGTTGAATGCTGAATGCTGAATGCTGAATGCTGAATGCTGAATGCTGAATGCTGAATTATGAATGTTGAATGTTGAATGTTGAATGTTGAATGCTGAATGCTGAATTATGAATGATCTGTCCGACTTGTCCGACTGGCCCATTCCCATTTTTCCCACCCCGGCCACCAAAGGGCATGTCACATGGCTTTTAAGTACGAAAGTGTGAAAAAAACTGTTGCATTAGAGGTCATCGTCCTCCTGATTTGAAGGAAAGCAAGCGGTCTCGAAATTGATTTGAGTACAAGAATCAGCCATTGTTTTTTGTCTGTCCATTTGACAAAGTGGTCAGTTCAGGATATTCTTTGGATTCGTTCGGAAATGTATTTTATTAGGTTGGCTCTTGTTACGTAAAAGAAGCAACAAGCACAAGGAAGAGGTTCTGACGTGAAGCAAAGCATTGACTTGAATGGCGTTTGGAGCGTTCGTGGATTTGGCGAGAAGGCACTGAACCCGATGCCCGCACAAGTCCCGGGAAATGTGGAATTGGACTTGATGGCAAACAAGATCATCGAAGACCCGTTCTACGATGAAAACGAAAAGTACCTTAGGCCATACGAATTCTACGATTGGGAATATACTCGCCAGTTCGACGTGCCTGCGGATTTCCCGCTTGATGCAGATTTGGAATTCGACGGGATCGACTGCGTTGCGGAAGTGTTCCTGAATGGCGAGAAAATCTGCGATACGGACAATGCCTTCGTCAGGCATACGATCAAAGTCGACAACAAGTTGAAGCGCGGTTCCAAGAACAAGCTGACCGTGCTGATCAAGTCGCCAATCCTGTCTGCGGCGGCCTACGAGCTTGATCATCACGACCGCGCCCAAGGGCGGAATATGGAAAGTCTTCCCCTGCGGAAGCCCGCCCATGAGTTTGGCTGGGACATCTGCCCACGCTGTTGCCTTGGCGGAATTTGGCGTGACGTCCGCATCGTTGAACGTCCTGCGGACAGGATGCTGTCATGCTATTTCGACGTGATGAAAGACACGCGTCCCGGATATGCCAGGGTCTACTTTTCCTATTCGTTCGCCACCGCCCTTCGCAGCTGGAATATGTTCCAGGTTGAAATTGAAATGAAGTGCGGCGACTCGGTGTTCAAGAATCGCTGGAACCAATATTTCACTAGCGGCATCATCTATTTTGACATTCACAATCCCAAGCTGTGGTGGCCTGCCGGCTACGGCGAACCCAACATGTATGATGCCACAGTCAGGGTATTTGCGGACGAAAAGCCGCTCTTCGAGACCTCTACGCGCGTTGGCTTGCGGTCGATGAAATTCGAATATGACGAAACCCCCGAGTCCTTCAATGCCAGGTTCGTGGTGAACGGGGTTCCGATTATGGTGAAGGGATCCAATTGGGTCCCCGCCGACGCGCTCCATAGCCGGGACAAGGACCGGATCATCCCGATCTTGGAGCTTTTCTCGGACTTGAATTGCAACATGCTGCGGGTCTGGGGCGGTGGAGTCTATGAGCCAAAGGCGTTCTACGACTACTGCGACGACCACGGAATCATGGTCTGGCAGGACTTCATGATCGCTTGCGCAATCGCGCCGTTGACGGATGATTTCCGCGCGCGCTTCGCCAAGGAAGTCGAATGGGTCGTCAAGGAGTTGCGCCAGCATCCCAGCATCGCAATGTGGGCGGGCGACAACGAGGTCGATGCCATGTGCGGCTGGGGCGGGGCGATCATGAAGCCAAGCGTCAACCGGCTGACCCGCGAGGTGATTCCGCAAATCCTCCATCGCCTCGATCCGAATCGTCCGTACCTGCCCAGTTCACCGTACTATTCGCCGGAATCGGAAGCCAAGAACCGCCCCTCGAACGCGACGCCGGAACAGCATATCTGGGGACCGCGCGACTACTTCAAGTCGCCGTTCTATGCCGACAACAATGCGGTGTTCATCAGCGAAACAGGCTATCATGGCGCCAATTCGGTGGAGTCGATCAAGAAGTTCATCCCGGCGGACAAGTTGTGGCCCTGGCGCGACAATTCGTCCTGGGAGTACCATGCCGCCCATGGTTATCCGTATCGCATCGGCTTGATGTTCAGGCAGGTCAGGGAGGAGTTCAACTTCGAGCCTGACAACCTGGAGGATTTCACCATCGCCAGCCAGATCGTGCAGGCCGAGGCGAAGAAGTTCTTCGTTGAAAACGTCCGCATCCACAAGTGGAAGAAGGCTGGGATTTTGTGGTGGAACGTCATGGATTGCTGGCCGCAGTTCTCCGATGCGATCGTTGACTACTACTTTGACAAGAAGCTGGCCTATGGGTATTTGAAGCGCGCCCAGGTCCAGTTGCTGGGCATTGTCGGCGAATGGAAGGACTGGGGCCATTCCGTCGTGATGGCCAACGATTCGCTCAAGTCGTTTGCTGGGAAGATGAAGGTTTCGGATGGCGATACCGGTGAAGTCCTGTTTGAGCGCGACTTCCGCCTCGGTTCCAATGAAAACCAGCATCTTGGTCGTTTCAACCTGCCCAATTGCGACCAGCGGTTGCTGCTGATCCAATGGGAATGCGATGACGGAACTAAGGGAGGCAACCACTACATCACGGGACGGACGCCTTTGGATTTCAAACGTTACCGCGACAACTGGTTGCCGAAAATCCAGGCGCTTTGAGACGATCAGGAGAATGCCATGAGAGCCATCTTGCCATTTGTGATGTTGGGTTGCATTCTTGTTGGTGCGGCAGAGTATCGAGGCGTTGTTCGCGAAGGCGGTTCCGGTCGAGCAGGCGTTGTTGTGTCCGATGGATTGAACTGCGTCAAGACCGATGCCAACGGCGCATTTGTCCTGCCCGGCCATGAGCGGATTAGGTTCATCCAGGTGACCCCGCCCGCTGGCACGCGGACAAAAGGTCCGCACTACAAGCATGTCAAGCAGGATGTGCTCTCATATGATTTCGAATTGTTGCCATGGGCGCCGACTGGCGGCGATACGCTCAAGGTGATTCATTTGGCGGATACCGAGCAGGCCGGGGGATCACTCACATGGCTGACGGACGTCTCCGAATATGGAAAGGCTGTCGGCGCGGGAATCGTGTTCCATGTGGGGGATATCTGCTATGCGAATGGACTCAAATTCCATGCCGAAAAAGTGACATCCGATACCATCGGGATCCCGACCTTCTACTGCATCGGAAACCACGATCTGCTCAGGGGCGACGAGTATGGAGAAGAAACTTTCGAGGCACTCTTCGGACCACCCTGGTACTCAGTCGATACTAAGCACGTCCATTTCGTCATCTTGCCAGCCCCATACGGTGACAAGAAACCAAGATATACAATAAATGAAATGGCGGCATGGCTCAAAAACGACCTGGCACTCAAGGATTCGAAGAAGACGCTGGTCATCGCAAAGCATCTGATGAGAAGGCGAGACGATAGCCAGCTCGTGTTCGGAGCCGATACGCCGACGCCTGTCGACTTGGCTGCAAATGGACTGGAAGCGATCCTCTATGGACATTGGCATGAAAATTCGGTGATGTCTTTCAAGAACGGAGCCGTGGCTGTTTGCGCTGCACCGCCGAGCAAGGGGGGGATTGACTTTTCTCCGGCCAACTTCCCCGTGTACACGTTTGAGAAAGGCAAGCTGGCGAAGGTTGAGCGTCGATATGCCTACATTGACCACCTTGCCAAGCTTGTGTCTCCATCGTCCATAGCGGATGGTATTCGCGACGAGTTGCTTGTCAACGCCTATGACAGCGGGAGTCCTGTCAAGTCCGTCGATGCGGTATTTGTTCCCGGCGGCACTCGTCGCGCGTTGTCACGGATTGGCAGTTGGACTTGGGGATGCGATTTTGCACCTGGTGCCGTTGGCGTTGCCGTGACGGTGACGTTTGACGATGGCGAGGCACGCACGATCGAGCGCACGTTTTCGCCTCATGTTGCCAGGAAGCCGGTAGAGGCTTCCGGCCGATGGATTTCTCCTTACGGGAATGCGAGCAGAAATGGCGTTGCCGACATAGGGAAAGCCGAGTTCACGTTGCAGGAAGTCTGGTCTCGGCACGTTGGTTCCGAGATGTCATTGGCAGCGCCTGTTATTTCAGACGGCGTCGTTTATGTGGGGACGATGGAAGACGGCGAGTTCAAGTCTTGCGGCGTCACGGCTCTTGATCTGGGCACAGGCAAGGTCAAGTGGCGCTATGGAACGGTTAACGGAATACGGCAAAGCCTGGATGTTTGCGATGATGTGGTCATCGCAACGGACTACCAGGGAATTGTTTATGGCTTGGATGCGTCCACAGGAAAGGAGCGTTGGAAACGTTCGGATCTGGGCGCGATCGACTCAATGCCGATGACCCATGCGAATATCCTGGATGGGAAACGATATGTAACGAACTCAGTTAACAAACTCCTATGTCTGGATGCGTTGACAGGGAAGACGCTTTGGGAAAATCCCCAGGCGGAGGCGAACTGCCCGCAAACTGCTACCGCCCAATCCGTGGTGGACGGGGTGATCTTTTGGTCGAGACAATGGCGTACCTTCAATGGATACGACTTGGAGACTGGAAAACGGCTGTGGAAGAAGACGGATGTGAAAGACGAGCCTCGGCTGTATCGTTTCCGTGGAATCGGCGCGATCCCCTACAAGCCTGGACAGGCTTTGCTGGTCGGAACCGATGGCGTCTTCATCCTGAATCCGCAGACAGGCGATGTGATCAAGTACATCAAGTCACGGGGCAACAAGCAGATTGGCGGTGCGCCGATGCTCTTCGGCGACAAGGTGATTTACGGAACGGCCAACGAAGGGTTGCTGTGCTATGACTTGGAGTCTGGGGAGCAGGCATGGAACCAGCCTGTTGACGAGGCGCTGGTGGTTACTACACCTTATACCACGTCTGGCAAGGCGATTCAATCCGGTCCGATTCGTGTCGGCGATTTGGGCGTGTTTGGAGCCAACGATGGGTTCCTGTATGTTTTCAAGCCCGAGACTGGCGAGTTGGTCCAGAAACTTGATCTTGGAGCACCGGTTCTGTCTCCGGTTTCAGCAGTTAAGGGATGCTTGCTTGTGAGCGATATGGCTGGCGTGGTCCATTGCTTGGAACCCAAGCCTTAACACGGAAGGATGGATAATGGACGACAATGGCGCAATCGTGATACGGGAAGCGAGACCTGATGACGTAGGGTTCATCAAGTCCTGCATCCATGGCCTGGCAGTCTACGAGAAGGCAGAAGAAAAGGATCTGTCAACTGAAGAGCTGCTCCATAAAAACATATTCGAAAATAAGTATGCGCACGTGTTGATCGGCGAAATCGATGGCATTCGCGCTGGCTTCGCACTTTGGTTCAACAACTTTTCGACTTGGCTGGCAAAGCCTGGAATATATCTCGAAGACTTGTACGTGAAACCAGAATACAGGGGACGCGGGCTGGGGCGTCGATTGCTGAAGAGACTGGCGGAAATCGCCGTTGAAAATGACTGGGGACGGTTGGAATGGTGGTGCCTCAAGTGGAACAAGCCAAGCCTTGACTTCTATGAGTCCTTGGGAGCAAGTCAGATGGACGAATGGGTGCCGCTGCGAATCGACGGCGAGCAATTGCAGAAAATGGGAAAACGTTAATCAGGATGCTTGTGAAAAGCGAAACGAAATGGACAATTTAAAAAGATACTTGGATCTGGTGGAACGTGGTATGGCTGAGGAATTGGCCGCCATGTCTGGAGTCGTCTCCCCGCACTTGTATTCGATAGTCAAGCAATACCTGGAAGCGGGAGGGAAGCGTCTGCGCCCTTGCTTGCTGTTGGCTTGTTGCGAGGCGGTTGGCGGCGATGTGAAATCTGCCTTGCCAGCGGCAATCGCAGTCGAGATGTACCACAATTGGACGCTGATTCATGACGATGTGATTGACCATGACGATTTTCGGCGTGGTAGGGCAACGGGGCATCGCCTTGGCGCGTCCCTGGGCACGAAAGACTTGGGTTTGGAAGGTGACGTTGCTGATGATTATGGCAAGAACGCCGCGATTCTTGCGGGCGACGTGCTTCAGGCAAGAGCAACCGAGAAGCTCTTCGAATTGCAAGGCTTTTCCGATGCCGTGGTGCTGTCGGTTGTCCGTGAAATGACAGGACGTTTGACGGTTGACTTGCTGAATGGCGAGCAATTGGATGTTGAAATGAGCCACCTTCCGTTTGAGAAGGTTGACGAATCGATGATTTCCAAGATGATGCTGGGCAAGACATCGGCATTGTTGCGATATTGCTCTTCAGCAGGCGCGGCGCTTGGTTGTGGCGAACCATTGGAAAGTTGCAGCACTGCCCGCGAGCTTGGCGAATTCGCGGCCTTGTGCGGATTGGCCTTTCAGCTGAAGGACGATTTGCTTGGCATCTTCGGCGATGAGCGTCGCTTCGGCAAGCCAATCGGTTCGGATATTCGTGAGGGCAAGCGGACATTGTTGGCTTGCAAGGCGCTAGTGAAATGCGATGCCAAGGAGCGTGAACGGTTCCTGCAAATCTATGGTTCGAGCGACATCAGCGAAGCTGAGCTTGAATTGGCACGGAAGTTTCTTTCACGTGGAGTTGAGGCTACGCAGGAGACAATGGAATCCTGCGTGAGCCAGGCATTGGAAATTCTGGAGAAACTGGAATTCCCGTCGGATTCGGCTCGCGGCAAGTTGGTCGCCTTCGCCGAATCCATGGTTGCTCGTGACCTGTAGGTTGACGTAACGGGTTTATTTGGACGATTTTGCGATGAAGTAGAGGATGGAGAACAGGACTGCCAGATTAATCAGGATGGCAAGCCAGAAGACAATTTGGTAGGAGAATTTCGCGTTTTTGTGTTTGATCAAGGCTTGAGCGAGCATGGCGCCTGGCCATCCGCCGAACAATTCCCAAAGGTGAAGGGACAGTTCGGGTATGCGTCGCTTTCCAGTTTCAGCCTTCTTCTTGTCAATCACGTATTCGATAAAAGTTAGCAGGCTGATGATCAGGTATGCTGGCGGAATGATCGGAGGGACTTTACCGAAGCCTGCCGCCATCGACAATGCAACGATGAAGACAATTGGGAAGGTAATATAGAGTCGTTTTTGGACCGAAGCACTGCCTGGTGGTGGGGATGATCCATCCTTCCCTGAGTACTGCAGTTCCTTGGTTTGCGTGTAGGCTGAATACTTTGCTTTCATAAGTTGCCTCTGATGTTGCTAATGGGCTGCAGTCCAGATTGCCCTGACTCCGACGACAATCATCTGGACTGCAATGGCCGAAAGGATCAGGCCAGTGATTTTTCCCAGGATGGCGACATTCGCCCGTCCCAGGAGCTTGAGGAGTTTGCCAGAGAAGATCAGCATCAAGCCGACGATCCAGACCGCCAGCAGGATGGCGATGCATGTGACGAGTTTCTCGAGATAGGATGTTTGTTCCAGGCCCAGCACGATCAGCGTACCCAGGGTGGCGGGACCCGCAGTGACAGGGACGGCTAGGGGAACGACGGCCGACTGGAGGAGGTCGGTCTCATTCTTGTAGGCGTGCTTGGTGGCATCGGCAGGACCGTGGACAAGCCCGATCGCCATCAGGAGAAGCAGGATGCCGGAACCGGCACGGAAGGCGTTAATGCTGATTCCGAAAAGGCTCATTACCCAGCTGCCGCAAATGAACATCAGCAGGCAAACTACTGATGCGCCAACGGCGATTTTCACTGCCAACTTCTTCTTGCTGGATTCCTCACTGTCTTCCGTTACGGTCAAAAACGTGCCCAAGACGAAAAACGGGGTCAGGAGAAAGAAGAAGCGGAAGGTGAGCGGAATCAGATTAGGCAGGTATTCTCTTAGCATCGGTTCACCTAGTTGTCAATTTTGCCCTGCAAGACGTTTTGCTTGCTTTCGATTCTTGCTTCAGCCCAGCCTGCGTGGTCGCCAATTGTGTTCCTATTGGGTCCGCAATCGCTGACGAGCTTGAGGGTGATCTGCTGTCCCTTCCAGGGCGTCAGGTCGGCCTGGAAGTCGCTCCATTCGTGTTTGATGATGTGCTTTTTGGCGACGACGTGCTCTTTCTTGTCCTTGTCGATCACACGTACTTCAAGGAAGATACCGTCGCCGATATCGGTTGAATCTCGTTTCCCGACGGATGATTTGAATACGCAATCGAGGTTGTTCGGGAGCTTGACCTCGTGGAACGTGAAGGTTTTTCCGGTTCCTCCTCTCCATGGCGGATGCATGAAGATTGCCGATTTCTTGACGCCGCCGGCGGTGAAGTCGGAGACGAGCATCGCATTTGCGCTGCCTTGGAGTCCACCTTGCGGAGCAGCTTGTCCATCAAGTTGAGTAGCGACTTGGAAATCTTCTGTCAGTGGCGGTTTGACGACGACTGGCCGTTCCATTGTTGTGAACTTGAATGTGTGGTTCTGCAGGATTTTTCCCATGTTGATTTTCATGGTCAGTTCTTGCGTCGATGGCTTGTTGTCCGGGAGGAAGTTGAATTCGACCTTGCTCGGTTGTTTTGGTTGGAGCTGAAGGGATTTTGTGTTGCCTTGGAATTCAAGTGTCAGGTCAATGGGGTAGTTTTTATTGCTGGCGAGTGTGAATACGAGTTTGTTTTCATCGAATTCCGTTTTGACTTCTGCGAGGTTTCTGACAGTGAAATCGATCCATTGCCCTTCGAATTGCATCCAGATTCTCTGCCCGTTCTTGGCGTCTTCCGGGATAGTTGCCGTATGTGTTTGTTGTCCTTTGACGGTTACGGTTTCGTTCGGCGAGACGAAATCGGCCTCTGAGGTCAACTTGATTGGGATCGGGCTGTTGTCGATGAGCAATTTGTAGCTGAAGGCATTCTTGACAGGCAGGATGTAGGTCAGGCCTCGTGCCTGCCTGATTTGTGCGGGTCCGAGTTCCGTCAGGTCTTCTGCGAGGGCGATTGCCTTTGTTGCGTTGACAGCGAAGGCGCATTCGGTTCCCTCGAGGGGGATGAATTCGGCGGTCTTCCTGTCCGGCGCGAATCTGCAGACTGCCAGTCCGGCGGAAGCCGCCTTGGGGAATCGCTGGAAGAGGTTGTCACGTCCGTCAACGAAGATGTATTCCGGTGATTCGACGTAGTCAGCATGGGTGTTGTTGTTGATTGCCGATTTGACGAAGACCTTTTTGTCTCCGGACCAGCCTGCGTATCCTGCTGGCGGAAGTTGGAGCGTGTACCCGTCATGGGTGATGTTGAAGTCTGTTTCGGTCGAACCGTTTGCGATGACGGTTGTTCCGTCCTCGTAGGTGATGACGAGGTGCGAGAGCTTGAGCGCACCTGTCATGATCGCCTGGGTCGTGTCCAAAAGCTCTCCGTTTTCGTTGGCGTATTGGATTGTCTTGACATCGACTTGCGTGTAGTAGGATTGGAGCTGCTGGAGCATGAAGTACGACCTCATGATCGAGCGCATGTTGCGAGTTACGAGGTAGCTTGGGTGCCCGTATGCGGCGGTTGCGGCTACAAAGCGGTCGATGTAGTGGTTGTTTTGCTCAGGCGTGTCTCCGAAGCCGATTCTGTTCTTGAAGAACATGCCGTCGTCACCCATTCCGAAATTGCATTCGAGCGGATGAATTTTCCGCAGGTCGAAATCGACGAGCCACGGGTCTGTGGGTAGGTAGTACGATCTGTCTTGTGCGTAGTTTCCGTCCGTGAGGCCGGAGTAGTAGCAATGGTGCGGTCCTTCGGAGTACACGGGTCCTTTCCATGCGTTTTTCTGGTGGAGCATGATTTCGCCGAAGGCGTAGAACGTGGCCGCAAAGGTGCCCGCGCCTGGGACTCGAGCGTCGAAGTCGGTTCGGCTCCAAGGAGTTACCGAGGTATGGACATCGCAGTAGGCGGTGCCAAAGTTGAATTTTTTCTGGATGATTGGCGCCAATTCCGCGCAGTATTCGACTGCGTACTGGGGTTTGGGGGCGTAGCATCGTGCCCAGGCGTGCATGAAATCGCTTTCCGGGTTTCTTGAGACGATGTCCGTCCTCCAGTATTCGTTGACTGGCGCGAAGTCGGTGAAGTTGTTGTAGGGACCGTAGACGAATCCGAGTTTGTCTTGCATGTATCTGGTGTAGTCGTACATGCCCTTGTCGCCGCCCTTCTTGGGCGCCGCCTTCGTTCTGAACGTGAAGGATTCTCCACCGTCCCTCCAACCGACTTCATGTCCGTTGATGATGATGTTTCTCAGCCCATGTCTCCAGATACGCTTCCAGTATTGCTTGTCCTTTTCCAGGTCGCCGGCGAAGTGAACTTTCCAGACTCGTTTCCCCGCCACGTGTTTGTAGGGCGATTTCGGATTTGGGATATTGGGCAGGTGCTCTTCGAACTTCGGTCCGATAGTGACGAAGAAGCGATCGAAGCAGTCATTGAGCTGTCCATCGGTTTTCGGTATGTAGATCGTTCCCCAGTTTGCCGAAGCTTCGGTGCCGACTGCGAATGGCTCGCTCCAGACGCTGCTTGCGTTTGAGCGGTACCAGTCGATATGTGCCGAGTAGAACAACGGGTCTTGGGGTGTGCCTGATGCGATGACTGCAGGGCGTCCGCCACCCGCATAGTCGTAGTACGGGATTTTTTGGATTTTCGGGTTGACGAGTCCGTTTGCCTTTCCGATGGCTACTGCCGCGATCGTACCGCCTTTTGCGATCGTATCGACGATCAGCGTCTTGCCCTTGAGCGTGAATATGTACTTGACCTGGGTTGAATTTCCGTTGAGTTCCAGGTTCCAGGTTGATTCGATGCTTTGGTTGACGAGTTCCGTCTTGACGTGGGTTGCCTTGTCGGGTTTCGTTCCGAATCGATTTTCTCTTGCGGTGAAGATCGTTGGCCCGCCGTTGACGAGTGGGTTGAACGTGTGCTGGTTCCATGTAGCTGTGACATCGTCCCACCGTCCTGTTTCCGGCTTGTAGTCGATGGTCAGCGTTCCATCGCTTCCTTTGTATTGCAAAGTGAACGTGGAGTTGTTTTGTGTAGCTGTGTTGGTTGCTCCTGGTGCTTTCGAGTCAGGCAGGATCGTATCTTCCCGGTTTGGGAAGGGAAGTCTTCCCGGTCCGTTGTTGGCTCCCGACGATTGTCCCGGGAACATGTCGATCCCGCGCTTCGGGCGTGGCTTGAAGGTCAGTGGCTGTTGGTTTTCCTCATAGATTGTGAGGCTGTCGAAGAAGATTGCCCTGTCTTCGGTATTGGTTCCATTGGTGATTTTGAATCCGGTGAAGTGGGTTCCTGGCTGGCTAAGGATTTTCAGATCTTGGTCCGGATATCGTTTAAGGGCTAGGAACCATTCTTTCCAGCGTACGGTGGTGAGATTGTATTCGTGTTCCTTGTTGTCCGCGGTTTTGAAGAGCAGGTTGACCTGGACCCTGGGGGTGGTGTGGTCGGTGACCCATGCCCAATTGTTTCCGTAGATCCAGCATCCGACGATGTCAAAGGGAACTGGAACTGGGACGGGCTTCGGGGGCCTGAGTGTGATCGACGGGGTCTTGTCGCCGATTCTGCGATAGGTCAGCTTGTAGACGTACTTGCCGAAAAGCTGCTGCTCCCGGGTACGGACGAAGGAGGCCTTCGAATTGACAGCTTCAGCGGTCCACGGTGTATTGTCCTCGAAATCAATGATGGGGTCCCGGTCGTCCTTGGTTCTGTTTGCCCAATCCATTTCGTAGGGTCTGACGCCGATGGTATCGGCGGCGATGACACCGGATGCAAGCAACATTGTCAAAAGGGATGTTTTCATCGTGGATGTCTCCTGGCTTGCCGTGGTTATTTCTTAAGGTAGATTCCCATGTTCATGCCGCATGGCCTGAAGTAGTTGGCCTTGTAGTTGTGGCGGTTGACGATTACGGGCTGCTGCTTTTCGGCATCCCAGTAGCAAAGGGTTGCCGAGCCGCCGCCGTCCATGTCGATGACGTCATAGGCGCCCGCATCCTTGAAGATGTTGTAAAGGTCTTCGCCGATCGCGCCCTCCGACCATCCTGGCTGCCGCCCGTCCACGGTGACCAGGTAGAGGTAGTTGCGTTCAGCGTCCAGGCCGTAGGTCATCCTTGGCATCAGCGGCCGTTCGTATCCTTGCGCGATGCCTGGTGCCCTTTCGCCCTTGATCATGATGCTTCCGAATCCTGTGGTCGCGAGCCAGAGCTTGTCGTACTGGTCCTTGGGGAGCGGTCCTTGCGCGATGTCGATCTCGCCTGATTTATAGATGACGAACATCGGGCTATTATGCCCCTTGTCGTTGACGATGATGCCGTCGGAGATTTCAAGCCCATGGGGATTTCCGTACTTGTGGTTGAATGGCTTTTCCCAGGGCGCCCAGGGGGCGGAGTTGCATGCGACGATCATGTCGAGTCCCCGGCCTCCTTCTTCGACAGGTTTTCTTGCATCCTTCATGAAGTCTGCCGTACGCACCCTTAAGGTACGAATGATGCTATTCTGGTTATCCTTCGGGTAATCGGGCATTTTCTCTCCCCAGTCCTTGTCCCGGCCGGTTCCTGTGAAGGTAAGCCCCTCGAGTTTGAGGTTAACCCTCATGACGACGATCTTCATCGGTCTGAAGTCGGGTTCGACCTTGAGTATTCCAGGTTTGCCCGCATTCTTGTCTGCCCTTGCCTGGTCTTTCTTGAGTTGATCTTCCGATCTTGGCTTGTCGAGCTTGACTTTTCTGTCAAGCCTGACGAGCCTGACGCCTTCTCGGATTTCCTCGGCGTTTTTCCAGTCGATTTGCTGTGCATTTGCGATGGCGAAGACCGGGAAGAGAGGTAGTACAATGCGTTTCATCATTGGGAATCCTTTGGTTGATTCAAAACTCATGGCGACATTCTGTGGATACAGTACCATAATGCTTGTTTTATGCTTTTGCTTGAGGAAAGGGCTTTTTTTGTTGGCGAAGCGTGAAAAACTTCCTGCAATTGCTTGGAAGCGTGTGACAAATACGAAAACGCAAGTATAGTTTTATGTTTTTGTTTTTATAATTTCGTTTTTAAAAAAAACAAGGAGCTTATGAATTATGGTACCTGTGACTCATGTATTCGAATGGGCTGAATACAGCGAAAAGGCTCGGAAAGGATTGTTTCGCGAGTTTGGACAAGTCGGGGCAAAGCATCTTGTGCTGACCGGGCAACTGCTGGGACTCGTCATGCAGAAAAATGCCCACGCCGTGGCGCTCAAGCAGGAAATCGCCGATGCGGGAATGAGCTTTAATGATGGTCACGCCTTGTTCGGAGTCCATGACGACTTGTGCCTGCCCTTTGAGGAATACCGCCCGATGATGATCAGCAGGCATTCGCTGGCGTTGGAAGCGTGCGCCCTGATGGAGGTGAAGACCTTGACCATCCATGTTGGCAATGGGAATGCGGCATACGGAGAGCGGAGCGTGGAGGAGTTGCACCTGAATGTGCGTCGCGGCTTGGAGGCATTGCTTCCAGTTGCCGAACGTTGCGGCGTGGTGATTTGCATCGAAAACATCTGGAGTCCTTTGAATGACTCCGCGGCGCTGCTTGATCATATCGAGTATTTCAACTCGCCATGGCTGGGCATTTGCTACGATGCGGGGCACGCCAACCTGATGGCTCGCGATCCCGGAGTCGAAGGGGCGGCAAGCAAGCAATGGGCATATTTCAAGAAACCCGTGCAATGGGACGATAAACTGTTGGAGAAAATCCTGCCGCACGTGGTCAACTGCCATCTGCATGACAATCTCGGCGTTGTGGATGACCACATCCTCCCATTCCAGGGGACGATCAACTGGGAACGCGAAATGAGCTTGCTGGCAAAGGCACCGAGGCTCCAGGTTATCCAAAATGAAGTCTTGCCGATGAGAAAAGGGGTGTCTATTACGGACATGGTGTCGTCTTTTGATGACTTGATGAAACTTTACAAGTGATGAATCCGGAGTGCTAAAATGTCAGGAAAACTAAAGATTGGTTGGTCTTGCAAGGATTTTTCGACGACCGAGCCCACATGCATCCACGGCCAGTTCCATATTCGCTTGTCCAAGGGGATAACGGATCCGGTTACGGTTACGGCGTTGGTCCTAGATAGCGGCGACGACCAGATGGTGTGGCTGTCCTGCGATGCGACTGGCTTTCATGGAACGATAGTGACGGAAGTGCGCGAGCGTGTCCGTGCATTGGTTCCTGAGGTTGATGTTGCCAAGTTGGTGATGAATTGCACGCATACACATTGTACCACGGACTTCAACGGGGAAGGGATGGCGAAGCCGCTACGCGACTTCCCAGTGGATCCCGAGGTCAAGTACATGCCTTCCTCGCAAGCACGCGAGCTGTTCCTCGAAGCTTGTTCCCAGGCCGTCAAGGAAGCTTGGGAAACGCGTTCCGAAGGCGGTGTCGCCTGGGGATACGGATATGCAGTGGCTTCGCACAGCAGGAAAGTGTGGTATTTCGACGACTTGTCCAAGCGCCCTGGGCGAGGCGGCGCCACGGGCATGGCCGTCAATGGACATGCTGCGATGTATGGATACACGAATGACGATCAGTTCAGCCACTACGAGGCAGGCGCGGATCATTTCGTCAACCTGATGTATACCTTCGATGCGGAAGGAACCTTGACGGGTGCCGTGGTCAACCTGGCTTGCCCGTCGCAGAATTCCGAGGGATTCGAGTCGTTGACGGCGGATTTCTGGCATCAGGTCAGGCAGCGGCTTGCCGAAAAACATGGTCCGATCAATGTGCTTGCACAATGCGCGCCGGCTGGCGACCTGTCGCCGCGGATTCTCCACTACAGGGCGGCGCAGGAACGTAGATTCAAGCTCAAGTACGGGGAGTTTTCGACCATCACGGAGCGGATGGACATCGCGGAACGCCTGTGCGGTGCCTTTGACGAGGTCTTGTCCTGGGCAAAGAAGGACATTCGCTACGAGGTCAAGATCGTCAACAGCGTCGAGAAGATTGACCTAGAGTTGCGTCCTTGCACGGAAGAAGAGTACGAGAACGAGCTCGCGGTCCAGGCCGAGTTGCAGAAGATGGAATTCCGCAAGGACGGCACGCCCTGGGAACGCTTCCGCGAAGATTCGATTTTGGCTGCTCGACGCAATCGAAGCAACGCATTCCTGTCGCGTTGCGAACGTGCCCGACGCGGCGACCGTTATGTGACAGAATTGCATGTGGTTGCGGTTGGCGACATTGCCTTTGTCACCAGCCCCTTTGAGTTGTACCAGGACTACATGCATCGAATCCAAGCGCGCAGCCCCTACGAGCAGACGTTCACGGTGCAGTTGTGCGACAACCAATACGAAACAGGCTCTGGGTATTTGGCAACGGAGCGCGCCGTCGAAGGCGGCGGATACAGTTCGTCCCGCTATTGCAACTGGGTTTCACCAAAGGGCGGTCAGGAACTGGTCGAGGCAACCCTTGCAAGATTGAATGACTTGAAGAAAAAAGAGTGACTTGAGATGAGTTAGGCGTCCCGACGTGAATCGCGATGGGACGCCGGAAATGGTTTTTCATCGGAGTCACGACATAGGAGGTAAAGGAAGAGTATGGCGATTGATCCAAATAATTTGCAGATTACCGACGTCAGGTTTGCGGACATCGACGGTGCGCCGAAGCGTTGCACGTTGGTGAAAGTATATACGAACCAGGGTTTGATTGGGTATGGCGAGGTGCGTGACGCGTCCAGCAGGACCTATGCCGCCATGCTGAAATCCAGGATTCTGGGCGAGAATCCATGCAATGTCGAGAAGATATTCCGCCGAATCAAGCAATTTGGCGGTCCTTCCCGTCAAGCCGGCGGCGTTTGCGCGTTGGAGATGGCCTGCTGGGATTTGGCCGGCAAGGCTTGGGGGGTGCCTGTCTGGCAGATGCTTGGTGGTAAGTTCCGTGACAAGATCCGTGTTTATTGCGATACGGACAACCAGGGCAATGGACGGGAAATGGGCCGGGCGCTGGTCGAGAGGATGCGGCAGGGCTACACGTTCCTGAAGATGGATTTGGGGATTGAACTCCTGATGGACGTCCCTGGCACGTTGTCCGCTCCGGCGGGATTCCTGAAAACAATGCAAGAGTACAAAAAGACCGTGTTTTCGACGCCTCATGGCTCGATCGACCCACGGGCGATGCGTGGCGTCGCATACGACCTGTTCAATACGGCACATCCGTTCACAGGAATTCACCTGACGGAAAAGGGACTCGACTACCTGGAGCAATACATGGCCGATTGCCGTGCGGCGACAGGATACGAGATTCCGATCGCCATCGACCATTTGGGGCATATCCCGGTTGAGGATTGCATCAAGCTGGCGCGCCGTCTCGAGAAGTTCAATTTGGCGTGGATGGAAGATGCGATTCCTTGGCAGATGACGGACCAGTGGGTGCGTTTGGCGCAATCGACCACGGTGCCCCTGGGGACTGGCGAGGACATGTACCTGAAGGAGTCGTTTATGCCGCTGTTCAAGTCGGGTGCCTTGGCTGTAGTCCATCCCGATGTATTGTCTGCTGGCGGCATCATGGAGACGAAGAAGATCGGAGATTTGGCCGAGGACCACGGCGTCCAGATGTCGCTGCACATGGCAGGGAGTCCGATTGCCTGCCTGGCCGCTGTCCATGTCGCCGCTGCGACTCGGAATTTCATGTCCCTTGAGGTTCATTCGGTTGATGTTCCGTGGTGGAAGGACTTGGTTGTCCCGTCCATTCGGATTGAAGATGGATTCATCCCGGTGCCAACCAGCCCGGGCTTGGGAATCGAAGAACTGAATGAAGAACTGATTGCCGAAAAACTGCATCCGGATTTCCCGGAGGCATGGGGATCGACGGCGCAGTGGGACAAGGAATGGTCCAATGACAGAGAATGGTCGTAAGGTTGAAGAACAAGCGTCATAATTGACAAGGAGTAGCTACTATGCCGTCATTGAAAGATATGAGGGAAATGGCCAAGGAAGCTGGCCTAATGAAATTGGAGAAGCTGATCGAGAAGCGACAGCATATCCCGACCAACGAATTCCCGATTCCCCTGAAGGAATTGTGCGAACGCTATGAAAAGCTCTACACTGGGTGCATCAACGACGTCATGAGGGAATTGACCCTGCTGCATCAAAACCTGCCTAGCTCGATCATGCCCCTGAGAGACGAAATGGTGGTCTGCGGAGAAGCCTTTACCGTCAAGAGCGCGCCCAATGTGATGATCGAAGGCGAAATGACCTTCCGCGCCCAAATGCTGGATGATATGACGCCCGATGGCATCGTCGTCTGGGATACGTCGGAGGATACCGAGGCATCGCTGTGGGGCGGCGTGATGACCGCGACCGCGAAAAGCAAGCAAATTCGAGGAGCCGTCATCGCAGGCGGCATCCGCGATACGAAGCAAATCCTGGAGCAGGACTTCCCCGTGTTCTACAAGTACCGTACCAGCAACGGAAGCCTGGGACGTTGCATGATTACACATTACCAAGTGCCGATCAAAATCGGAAACGTGACCGTGAGACCGGGCGATATCATCTTCGGCGATATCGACGGCGTCGTCTGCGTGCCTAGGGAAATCGCCTATGACGTGCTGCTTAGGGCCGAAGGAATCGAACGTAACGAAATTGATATTTTCTCCTGGGTTCGCCAAGGCGATACCATTTCGGAAATCATTGACAAGGGCGGGTATTTCTAAGAGGGTAGTGTACGCAGATGGAAAGCATTCAGGGAATGTTTGATTTGAGTGGTCGTGTCGCGTTGGTGACGGGATCTTCCCGCGGGATTGGCCGGGCGATTGCCTTGACCTTGGGGCAGGCTGGCGCAAAGGTTGTCTTCCATGGCAGCCGTCCATCTAAGGCATTGACGGCGACCTTGGAAGAAGCACGGGGAATGGGGATATCCTGCGAGTCCGCGACGGCTGACCTGTCTGACATGGACTCGACACGACGCCTGCTGGAACAAGTCGATACTCCTGACATCCTGGTTCTGAATGCTTCCCTGCAAAAATACATGACGATCGAGGATTTTGACGACGATGAATTCGACCGTGAATTCATCACCAACGTAAAGTCGTGTTGCGTGATGATGAGGAAGATGATACCCGAGATGCGTCGCCGAGGCTTCGGGCGAGTGATCACGATTGGAAGCGTGAACCAATATCGTCCCTCCCCAAGGTTGATCATGTATTCGGCGACGAAATCCGCGCTTTGCACGGTGGCGATGGCCTTGGCGCGAACGTGCGCTGGAGACGGGGTGACCGTCAACAACATCTCGCCGGGCTGCATTGCCACCGACCGAAATGCGGAGACGCTTTCAGATGAAGACACGCGCCTCCGCATCCTGGATGCCATTCCCGCCCATCGTATTGGAGTCGCGGAAGACATCGCAGGAACGGCGTTGCTTCTGGCCTCACCCGCCGGAAGCTACATCACCGGTGCAGACATCCCCGTGACTGGCGGACTGCACCTGTAAAAGCCTGGCTATTACCCTAAAAAAAGCAGTTGGCGGCATGACAGCAGTTTAGGTACGGACACCCGGGGTGCTCGTACTCAAGCGACGGCGGAAGTTAAGCGGCTGCAAATGGCGCATCCCTGGTCGGACAAGGTCGGACGGGGTCGGACGGGGGCGGACAGGGTCGGACAGGGTCGGACAGGGTCGGACAGGGTCGGACAGGGTCGG
>Ga0123335_1001515_pt1 | contig 37567 bp, 36 predicted proteins | sample BiotimSIPDNA_2_FD_89707 | JGI IMG/M metagenome (GOLD analysis project Ga0123335, IMG submission 89707) | Anaerobic biogas reactor microbial communites from Washington, USA - Biogas_R2 time_0 SIP DNA | ecosystem: Engineered > Bioreactor > Anaerobic > Unclassified | place: Washington, USA... | reverse complement strand
GCGTAAGGAATGTTCGCCTGCTCAAGCGCTCCGGCGACCAGGGCGTGCAAATCAGTCTCCCGGGTAACGACCGGTGCGCGGATTCCCCGGATGGCAGCGACGACAGCGTCCAGTGGCAAATGAATGTCCTCCTAAAGTTACACAGACATTATAGCTTGTGACGATTTTGTTTACAATGTGTTTATAAGTCGCGGTTGCGGAGTAATAAACATTTTGATACGATGATCTTGTATCATCTGAAGGAGGTTTGAATGGCTAAAAGACTCCTTGCTCTTATCCTGACGATTTCATTGCTTTTTACATATATGGCTGTCAGCGCCGGATCATCATGCCTCAGCGCCCTTCAGTTCCCGACGCTGATTCGACCGGGAAAAGCCGAGATGATCAGCTTTTGTTCATCGCGCGAAGACAGCGGAGCGCTGTTGCTGCTGGATCGCAACGGGCAGGAAATGTTTGTGATCCACCAGAACCTGATCATCCACGAGGGCGGCAATGCCCTGGTTTGGAATGGACTGGATCCCGATATGACGCCGGTTCCTGAGGGACAGTACCTGCTCAAACTCCAGATAGCGGATGACAGCGTGCAGCAACCGCTGCAAATCGGCGCGATCAGCCCGCAGATTACCCAGCTGAAGCTGGGGGATTCCCGCTTGTTGCCCGGTGAAGAATGGACGATGAATGTGCAGGTGAATATGCCCGGTACGCTGGCGGTGGTCTTTCATGTCGCACAGCAGCTGTATGAGGTGTTTCACGGGGCAGTGAACCAGGGCGTTACACCGATCTCCTGGGATGGCATGATGGGCGGAGAAACGCCGCCGGCGGGACACCACACGCTTTCAGTGGTGTTTATGGATGAGACCGGCTTTGCCGCCAACCAGCAGCATATCACCCTGGAGGTGGTTCAAGAGTCGGAGAGCATCACTGATGAGAGCCCGGAAACCTATGAGGAGCTCCCTATGACGGGGGAGCAGCCGAATCGGCAACCGCCTGGTTTGCATGATGAGGAACAGGCAGAACAAGCGCCTCCTGCGGCCGAAACGCAGGCAGGCAATATCCGCGAGGGATACCACTACGCGGTGCCCACGAAGGAGGAGGTGCCTGAAGCAGATTATGGCAAGGACTTCTGGCGGCTGCCGGTGGGCGACTACAATGAGGAAGCTATCTGGAAGGTGATGATGCAGCCCATCACCGTGGTCTGGGGCAAAGCTCAGACCGATGTTTACCGCATCCGCGCCACGCCGGATGCCAGCACAAAACGTGAGAACATCGTGGGCGAAATCCATCATGAATCCCAGGGCGTGCATGTCATTGAGCAGCGCGAGGATGGCTGGAGCCTGGTGGAGGTGTACAATTCATCCTATGGGCCGGACAATCGCACCCGCAGGGGCTATGGGAACACCGATGAACTGATTCGCGGCTATGTGCGCACCTCCGACCTGCGCGTGATTGAGCCGCGCAGCGATTATGGCATCCTGATAGACAAGCTCAAGCAGCGTTTGTATGTCTTCAAGGAAGGGAAGATCTTTACCGAGCTGTTGATTTCCACCGGCAACCCTACCCGGCAGCAGCCCTGGAATGAAACGCCTTCAGGCGAGTTTCTGATGGTCAGCCGGACGGGGAATTTTAACGCCGGCAATCTGGTTTGCCGGATGTCCATGCGCATCAACGGCGGCGCTTTGATCCATGAAGTGCCTTATATCGTAAACGAATCTACCGGTTACTGGGATTATTCCTCCCAGGAGGCCCAGCTGGGCAAAAAAGCCAGCCACGGCTGTATTCGGGTGCAGCGATTGAACAATAATGACGGCATCAACATGACCTGGCTGTGGAACAACATCAAGGTGAACACCAAGGTGCTGGTCTGGGATGATGACAACCGTTACTACGAGTATCCTGACAGCGACCTGCCTTTGTTTTTCAATCCCAATGGTGGCCGGTTCTACCACCTGGATCAAAACTGCCGCAGCATCAAGGACCGCTACTTGCCTCTTGAGGGCACGCTGGTCTACCGTGATTTGGACAACAGCGAATATGCGAAGCTGAAGCCGTGCGCACACTGCAACCCGCCGCTTCGGGCCAGTCAGATTGATCAGATTAACAAGGACAACGGGTTTTAGCGCTGCTGGTTCCCAAGCGCCATATATCTCCAAGATGGCAGTATGCCGACGGTTGCGTCACAAAGGAAAAACTTGTATACTGATATCGGGACTGCACCCAAGGGAGGTTCAAGATGGAGTACAAGGTTAAAAATGAAATCGGCACCATCTATATTTCTGAGGAAGTCATGCTCAAGGTGGTTGGATATGCCACGCTGGAATGCTATGGCATTGTTGCGATGTCCAGCAAGCGCGCCAAGGACGGCCTGGTAGAATGGCTGGGCCGTGAGAACCTCAGCCGCGGTGTCTCACTCAAGGCAGTTGATGACATGGTTGATGTTGACTTGTACATTGTTGTGGAATACGGAATTTCCGTGACAGCGGTGTGCAATTCCATCAAGGAGGTCGTGAAGTACAAGCTGGAGAGCATGACCGGCATCAAGGTGCGCAATGTCAACATCACTGTGGAAGGGATTCGCGTCTAAATCGGCCGCGGATTCGGAGGAAGATAGATGGCTGTTATCAAAACGCTCGACGCGGCTACTTTGCGCGAAATGGTCGTTGCCGGCGCTGCGCTGTTGGAGAAGAACAGGGAAGCTGTCAACGCCCTGAACGTCTTTCCTGTACCCGACGGGGATACCGGCACCAACATGTCCATGACCATGATGTCCGCCGTGCGCGAGATGAACGGACGTGAGCCCACTTCGGTTGGCGAAATGACAGAGGCCTTGTCCAAGGGCGCCCTGCGTGGCGCCAGGGGCAACTCAGGCGTCATCTTGTCCCAGCTGTACCGCGGTTTTTCAAAGGCGCTCAGTGACAAGCAGCAGATCACCCCTGTAGAGTTTGCCGCTGCGCTTAAGTCCGGCGCAGACACCGCCTATAAGGCCGTCATGAAGCCCAAGGAGGGTACCATCCTGACGGTAGCCCGTGTTATCGCCGATGACGCGATCAAGCAGGCAGCCATGGTGCCGGACGATTTTCCAGCCCTGATGAACGTGGTGTTGACTAGTGGGGAGAGCATCCTTAAACGTACCCAGGAGATGCTTCCTGCCCTGACCCAGGCGGGCGTGGTAGACGCCGGCGGGCGCGGCTTGATGCTGATTTACACTGGCTACAGCGCCATCATCAACGGCGAACCATTGGATGAGTTGATGGTGGACATGAGCGGGGACAGCGTGGCGGAAGATATATTCGCGGATGACCACGATGCCCTTGAGACCATCACTTTTGCGTATTGCACCGAGTTTTTTGTACAGGAGATCAAGTCCGGCATCCAGGACGCGGATATCACCTCCTTCCGCCGTAAGCTTAGCCGCATTGGCGACAGCGTTCTGGTGGTGGGGGATACAGATCTCATCAAGGTCCATGTGCACACCAATGATCCCGGCAAGGCGCTGCAGTATGGATTGACGCTGGGCGAGCTTAACGGGCTTAAGATCGAGAATATGCTTCAGCAGCGCCGGGACCTGGATGCCAGGAAGCAGAAAAACATGAAGGATTATGGAATTGTAGCCGTGTCCCAGGGCGATGGCTTTGATGACATCTTCCGTGATTTAGGCGTGGACAGCATTGTGCAGGGCGGTCAGACCATGAATCCCAGCATTGACGATTTAAAAAAGGCAATAGACACTGTCACCGCCAAGACCATATTCGTTCTGCCCAACAATGGCAACATCACCCTGGCCGCTGAACAGGCTGCGCAATTAAGCCAGGCGCAGGTCATTGTTCTGCCAACCAAGAACGTAGCCATGGGCATTGCCGCCGTGGTGGCCTTCCAGCCTGAGGACAGCCCGCAGGACAACGCCGCGCGCATGAACGAGGCTGCGCAGAAGGTGCGCACCGGCATGGTCACTTACGCGGTACGCGATTCTGATCTTGATGGGCTGCACATCAAGGAGGGAAGCATCATAGGCCTGAAAAACGGGCAGGTGACCGTCAATTGTGACACGGCTGAGGAAGCGGGCACACTGCTGATGGAGCAGATCGTGACGGCGGACGACGGTATGATTACCGTATACTATGGTGATAAAACTGATCCGGATGTCGCGAAACAGCTGCGTGATCAGCTGGGGGAAAAATACCCCGATTGCGATGTCGAGGTGCACCGCGGTGGTCAGCAGCTGTATTTTTACATCTTGTCGGTTGAATAAGCAGCTCGGGATTTGATAATTAAAGAAGCTGTCAATGCGGCAGCTTCTTTTTGAAAGGAGCAAAATGCACCGGCTTGAGCGCATCAAGGGGCTGGGTCCCAAGCGCCTGGCAGCCCTGCGTCAGGCGGGCATCACAGACCTGACAAGCTTGCTGGACTGCTTGCCCAAGGGGTATTTACAGGCTGCGCAGACACAGGCTGTTGGTGAGCTCAGGCCTGGTGAGGCCTGTGTGCAGGGCAGCATCGCCGCTGCGCCTGTGTTGTCTTATTATGCGGGACGCTCCATGGTACGCACAATGGTTTCGGATGACGAAGACACGCTGCGCCTGGTGTGGTTTAATCAGCCCTGGATGGCCCGGCAGCTGCGGACAGGACAGAAGGTGATCCTCTTTGGGATGGTGCAGCAGCGCCCGGGCGGACTGACAATGATCAACCCCAAGCTGCTGCCGCAAAAGGGCATTATTCCCCAATACCGGCCTCTGCCCGGCTTGCCTGGCAAGGTGTTTGCCGGATTTATTGCTCAGGCGCTGGCGATTGCTGAGGAGCATGCGGTGGAAACCTTGTCGGAGGACTTTCGCAGAGCGCATGGCCTGTGCAGCCGTCTACAGGCCTGGCGCCTGGCGCACCAGCCGCAAAGTCAGCAGGATCTGGAGCTTGCCCGGCGCAGGCTGGGATTTGAGAACCTCTTGCTTTATCAGATGGCGCTTCGGTCAATGGGACCGGGGATTCAAGAGGGCCCGGTGCTGCAGCCCGGTTTTAACACACAGGCCTTCTGGGACAGGCTGCCGTTCACACCGACCCAGGCCCAGCAGGCCACGCTGCTGCAGGTTGTGGCAGATATGGAAGCGCCGCGCGCCATGCGGCGATTGGTTCAGGGAGACGTGGGCAGCGGCAAGACCGCGGTGGCCTTTGGCGCTGCTGTTTGCGCCATCCGCAGCGGATATCAATGTGCGTTGATGGCGCCGACAGAGCTGCTGGCCCGGCAGCACTACGCAAGCGCTCAAAAACTGCTTTCGCCCTTTGGCATTCATGCAGGCCTGCTGACCGGCAGCCTGCGCGCTTCCGAGCGTCGCGCGGCCCTGGAAGCGATTGCCTCAGGCGAGTGGCAGCTGGTTATTGGAACCCATGCGCTGATCAGCCGCGATGTGATTTACCGCAATTTAGGCCTTGCCATCACCGATGAGCAGCACCGCTTTGGCGTGCGGCAGCGACAGACCCTGGCTGACCGCGCACAGGGGCATTCGCCGCACATTCTCGCCCTGTCGGCCACGCCCATCCCGCGCTCACTGGCGCTGGTGCTCTATGGAGATTTGAAGGTGTCCGTGATTGATGAGCTGCCGCCCGGCCGCAGCCCGGTCAAGACCCGGATTGTGCCCGAGAGCAAACGCCAGTCGCTGTATCGCTACATCAAGGACAAGGCTGCCCAGGGTGAGCAAAGCTACCTGGTGTGCCCGCTTGTGGAAGATGCGCAGCAGGGTGACAGCGACAAGACCTCAGCCACAGCGCTGTATGAGCAACTGAAAACCGGCGTATTGCGAGGCACGCCCATGGCGCTGACCTACGGCAGCCAGGAAGAAAGCGAAAAAAACAAGGCTTTGGAGGATTTTTATGCCGGCAGGGCCAAGGTGCTGGTATCCACCACCGTCATTGAGGTGGGCATGGATGTGCCGCAGGCCACCACCATGGTCATTGAGGATGCGGATCAGTTTGGCTTGGCCCAGCTTCACCAATTGCGTGGACGCGTGGGGCGCGGCCAATTGGAAAGCTGGTGTTTTTTGCTGGGGACGGAAAACGAGCGGCTTAACATTTTAACACAGACCAACGACGGTTTTGTCATTGCGCAGAAGGACCTTGAGCAGCGCGGGCCGGGAGAATTTTTAGGCACAAGACAGCATGGCAAGCTGCTGAATACCTTTGGCATCACTGATATGCGCTTGGTGGAAGAAACTGCGCGCTGCCTTGATAAGCTGGAAGCGGATCCCACGCAGGAGGCAGTATACCGCGCGCTTTTGACACAGGCGGAGGAACGCTTTTTCAGCCGCCTGGAACAGATCGGCCTGCATTGACAAAGCCTGCGTGCGTTGTTACTCTTTCTATTGTTATGCTGTGTGTACAGTGTGTTGACTGGGAGCGATGAGGACAGCGCACTGTGTGCCGGCCTTGACAGGAGGATCGGATTGAACCGGATTTATTTGGATAACGCGGCAACCACGCAGCTTGATGAGGTGGTGCTGGAACAAATGCTGCCCTGGCTGCGCGAACGCTATGGCAACGCATCCAGCGTCTACCAGACCGGACGGGAGGCCCGCAAGGCGGTTGAGGAGGCGCGGCGCCAGGTGGCCCGCGCGCTGAACTGCACAGCTTCTGAGGTATTCTTCACCGGCTCCGGCACGGAAAGTGACAACTGGGCCATCAAGGGCGCTGCCTGGGCGCATCAGGACAAAGGACGGCATATTGTCTCCACCGCGATCGAGCACCACGCGGTGCTCCACACCCTGCAAGCGCTGGAAAAGCAGGGATTTTCCGTGACCTATGTGCCTGTGAATGAGTTTGGTCGCATCAGTCCGGAGGACATCCGCGCCGCGGTGCGTGACGATACCATTTTAGTCAGCGTCATGGCAGCCAACAACGAGATTGGCACCCTGCAGCCCATCGCGCAAATCGGACAGATTGCCAAAGCGCAAGGCGTGCTTTTTCATACAGACGCTGTGCAGGCTGTGGGCGCTGTCCCTGTGGATGTGGAAAATTGGCAGGTGGATTTGCTGTCCTTGTCCGCGCACAAGTTTCACGGTCCCAAGGGCGCAGGCGCGTTGTATGTCAGAAAGGGCGTGCGCCTTGAGCCTTTGCTGCATGGCGGCGCGCAGGAGCGCAACCGCCGTGCCGGGACAGAAAACCTTCCCGGCATCGTGGGACTGGGCAAAGCAATTGAGCTGGCCTGCGAGGATATTGAGGGTAAAGCGCAAGCTGTTACCGAGCTGCGGGATATGTTGATCGCGGGTATTCTGGCGGACATCCCCCAGGTGCGCCTCAATGGCGATCCGGTACACCGACTGCCCAACAATGTCAACATATCCGTTCGCTTTGTTGAGGGGGAAGCCTTGCTGCTGCGGCTGGATCTGGCTGGCATTGCCGCATCCTCCGGTTCGGCGTGCACCTCCGGGTCGCTTGATCCCTCCCACGTGCTTCTGGCCATTGGCCTGCCGCATGAGATTGCCCATGGCAGCCTGCGGCTGAGCCTGTCTAAAAAGACCACCCGGGAAGAGGTTGAGGAAGTCTTGCGCGTCCTGGGAGAGGTTGTGCGCAAACTGCGGGAGATGTCCCCTCTGTATGATGAAGGAGAAGCCGATGTATTCTGAGAAGGTGATGGATCATTTTAATAATCCGCGCAACGTGGGAACCCTGGAGAATGCCAACGGCATCGGACAGGTGGGAAACGCCAGGTGCGGGGACATCATGAGGATGTACATCCGTGTTGAGGATGGCGTCATCCGCGACGCGCGCTTTCGTACCTTTGGCTGCGGCGCGGCGATTGCTACCAGCTCCATGTCTACGGAGATGATCAAGGGCAAGACTTTGGAAGAGGCGCTTCGGCTGACCAACCAGGCGGTCGCTGAGGCGCTGGACGGTCTGCCGCCTGCCAAGATGCACTGCTCGGTGCTGGCGGAGGAGGCTGTCCGCGCAGCCATTGCTGATTATCAAAGCAAGCATGAAAGCCGCTGAGGAAAATTCATGGCTAAACTAACCGGAGATTTGTCGGGAATCCGCGAAAGCATGCAGCAGGAGCTGCTGGCGCTGTATGAGGTATCAGCGGAACCTACGGAATTTCTGCCCGAGACGCTGGCTAGGCAGCTTGGCCGGCTGACTGCGCTGACACGCAGGGAAATCGCGGTATACATTGCCAGGAACGGTCAGATTCTGAATGTGTCACATGGTCAAAGCGACCGCGTCATCATGGAGGATTATAGCCTTCGCCGCGGCGAACAGCGCCTGAGTCGGGTGCGCTGTGTCCATACCCATCCCAATGGAGATCCCCGGTTGTCAGAGGTGGACATCGCTGCCATGGTCAGTTTTCGTTTGGATGCCATGTGCGCCTTGGGGGTGGATGAGACGGGTACGCTGACCGGCGCGACCGTGTCCTTCCTGGCTCCGGATGAATCCGGCGTGCTCAGCGCCGGTCCTGTGAGCGCAATCCCGCTGGCGCACCTGGCCCATCCGCAATTGATGTACACCATCAACCAAAATGACCAGCTTGATGTTGCTCAGGACACCGCAACTGAAGATCAGATTGAGCGCGCCTATCTTATCAGCGTGGACAGCCGCGAATCCCTGGAGGAGCTCAGCGCGCTGGCTGATTCAGCCGGTGCCCTGGTGGTGGGCAGTGCGCTGCAATCAAAGGGCCGTCCGGATCCCGCTACCTACATCGGTTCAGGGAAGGCGGCGGAGGTGGCTTTGGACGCGCAGGCCAAGGAAGCCAGCTTGATTATTGTGGACGATGAGCTTTCAGGCACGCAGTCCAACCGCCTTGAGGAGGCTTTGGGTTTGCGTGTCATTGACCGCACCACCTTGATCCTGGATATTTTTGCGCAGCGCGCCACCACGGCGGAGGGCAAGCTGCAAGTCAGTTTGGCGCAGCTAAACTACCGTTCCAGGCATCTGATCGGCGCGCGTACCGCCTTGTCACGCCTGGCCGGGGGCATAGGCACCCGCGGCCCGGGCGAGAGCAAGCTGGAAATGGACCGCCGGTTTATTCGCGGGCGTATAAAACAGCTGCGGGGCGAACTGAAGGAGCTGGAGCGCCAGCGTGCCGTGCGGCGCAAGAACCGTGACAGCAGCCAGATTCCCTCTGTCGCGCTGGTGGGCTATACCAACACCGGCAAATCTACCCTCTTGAACCGATTGGCGGGGGCGGACGTGCTGGTGAAGGATCAGCTGTTTGCCACGCTGGATACAGTTTCCAGGCGCATTTCTCTCAAGGAGGGAGATGAGTTTTTGCTGACGGACTCGGTTGGCTTTATTTCCAAGCTGCCGACTGACCTGGTGGAGGCTTTCCGTTCCACGCTGGATGAAGCCATGGGCGCGGATGTGCTGGTGATTGTTTCAGACGCTTCCAGCCCTTATGCCGAGATCCAGCGCCAGGCTGTGGAGGAGGTGCTGTCCAGCCTGGGTGCCAGTGAGCAGCCGCGTATTGAGGTATACAACAAGTGGGACCAGTCGCTGCCGGATTATCGGGTGTTGCCGCCGGGCACCATCCGCACCTCCGCCATAACGGGTGAGGGCATGGAGGAATTGCTGTCAGCCATCACGGATATACTGCGCAGGCGTGAACAGGTTGCTGAAATTTTTGTTCCCTTTCATTCCTATCAGGCCAATGCGGAGATCCACCGGGTGGGCAGAGTGCTTTGGCAGGCGCATGAGGAGAACGGTACCCGGATGCGGGTGCGCATGCCCCGCATGGTTCTGGCGCGTTTCATGGCGCAGTTCCCCGAGCTGTTTGAGGATGAGCGGCCATGATCCGTCAGGCGCTGGCCATTGTAATGCTTTGTTTGTCGCTGGCCGGCGGGTCGGTGGACAGCCTGGTTGACCAGACCAGCCTGGGTGGCTCCCTCTACCTGGTCAACCGTAGCTACCGCCTGACTGCGCATTACCAGCCCGATGACCTGGTTCGGCCTGAGGTGCGCCGCTTAAGCAGTGAGATCATGATGCGCCGGGAGGCTGCCGAGAAGCTGGAGGAACTGTTTGAAGCGGCGGCACAGGAGGGGCTGCGCCTGGTGGCGGTTTCAGGCTACCGCAGCTACGAGACCCAGCGCATCATCTACCAGCGCAAGATCAAATCCACCGGCAGTGTGGCCAAGGCGGAACGCCTGGTGGCGCCGCCGGGTGCAAGCGAGCACCAGCTGGGGCTGGCGATGGACATTGGCAGGCGCAGCAATACCAACCTGAACATGGCCTTTGGGCGTTCCAGGGAAGGCGAGTGGGTGGCCAGGCATGCGCATGAATACGGGTTTATCATACGTTATCAGGACAGATGGGCTGATATCACCGGTTATGCCGACGAGCCCTGGCACCTGCGCTATGTGGGCGTGGAACACGCCGAAGTCATCCATGCGATGGACATTCCCTTGGAAACCTATGTCGAGCAAATGCAACAAACGATGTTTGGAGAAATGTATGCGAATCTTACGCCCTAAAACCATCCTGCTGGTTGTGTTGGTTATGCTGATGCGCCTGACTGTCCTGGCAGCGCAGCAGCCTGAATGGACCTTTCCTCTGCCTGCCAACCTGTTGGAGAACAGAAGCGGCCATCTGACCCTTGTCAACCAGGATGCCGAGCTGCCGGGGGACTTTGTGCCCTACAACCTGGTCAGGCTGTCCCTGCGTTCGGTCAGCGGCCATCACGAATTGCGAAAAGAGGCTGCCCTGGCGCTGGAGGATTTGTTCGAGCAGGCACAGAGCGAGGGATACGAGCTGTATGTGAAAAGCTCCTACCGCAGCTACCAGACCCAGAGCACGATGTATTACAACCGACTGGAAAAATATGGCAAGGATGACGGTGTGGTGGCCAAGCCCGGCACCAGCGATCACCAAACAGGTCTGGGGGTGGATGTGCTCAACCGTGAGTGGGCAAACCGTGAAGGCATGACCCCGGCCTTTGGCGAGACCGCGGAGGCCAAATGGCTGGAAGCCAACTGCGCGCGCTTTGGCTTCATTATCCGTTACCTGCCGGATAAACAGGAGATTACCAAGATCATCTATGAGCCCTGGCATTTGCGCTATGTGGGACCGCAGGCTGCCGACTATATCATGGAGAATCGTTTATCCCTGGAAGAATTTGAGGTACAGACCCGAGAAGCAATTGCGGCGTATGAAGCTGCCGGCGGTGATTTCCAGGCGCTGGTACGCTCCCTGAACGCGCCGCCGCCTGTTGTGTTGCTGGATGAAACCGATGCGGATGGGGACATCGAAGTCTCCTTCGACTTTCCATGAGGTGAGGCGGTGCGCAAACTGAGCTTGTTGATCATTCTATGTTGTTTTGCGCTGACAACCGTGCTTGTCCCGGCAGACGCTGAGCAAGCTGCGATATTGAACACGCAGGGTATGCTGATGCTGGTGAACCGGGGCAACAGGATTTCCAAAACCTATGAGCCGGAGGACCTGGTCCTGCCCAGGGTGGAAACCCGCAAAGCAAGTCTGCAGGAGAATATTTACCTTCGAAGGGAGGCAGCCCAGGCATTGGAGCGGATGTTTGAGACTGCGCGCCTTGAGGAGGGTTATGTTTTGTACGCTGTCTCCGGTTACCGCAGCTATGGCATCCAGCAGCTCCTGTTCAATGCCAAGGTAGAGGAGGTTGGCAGCCGCGAGAAGGCGCAGCGCCGCGTAGCGCTTGCGGGCACCAGTGAGCATCAGCTGGGCTTGGCCATCGACATACAGGCGCCGGCACACCTTAACCTTAACCAGGCCTTTGGCCAGACGCCGGAGGGGCAGTGGGCTGGTGACAATGCTCACCGCTTTGGCTTTATTCTGCGCTATAAACGCGAATGGAGCGCTATTACCGGCATCAGCGATGAACCTTGGCACTTTCGCTATGTGGGGATCGCGCACGCGACCGCCATGTATATACTGGACATCCCCCTGGAGAGCTATGTGGAGCAGGCGGCGGCGCTGCCGGAGTATGTGCTTACAGGCGGCAGCCATGTGCTGTTGGCCGGCTTGATTGGCGAGATGCTCCAAGGGAAGACGCCCCCGGCACTTGAGGCGCTGGCGGTTGCTGAGACGACGCAACGGGATGAAGCCCTTCGCCAGGCAACCGAGCCGTATTTGCGCGACGGGCAAACTTATGAGCAGGTCCTGTGGTACGCCTATCCCACCCCCAGGCCAACAGCCGCGCCCTGGGTGGACATGGATGAGGAAGTCGACATGGATGACCTAGCAGGCAGCCTGTGATGGCTTCCCTGTATGAGCGGCTCAAAAACGCGCTGCCCATCGATAAGCACGCGGCGGAGGAGATACCATCGGAACTCATGGTGATCTCCCGGCGTGTCCCGCTTGGGGAGGTACATGTGTCGGCCTTTGACTCACAGACCCTGGCATGGATGAGCAATGGTACCATCCAGGAGGGTTTTTCGCCGGGGGAGCTGTTGTTTTTTGATACCGAGACCACCGGACTGTCCCGCGGCGCGGGCACGGTGGCTTTTTTGATTGGCTACGGCCGCATTGACGGGCAGGAACTGGAGATCACCCAAGTGCTGATGCGCGACTATCCGCAGGAAGCGCGGCTGCTGGAAACCTTCCTGAATCAGGTGCGGGCCAGCCGTTGCCTGGTAAGCTTCAACGGCTCAGGCTTTGATCTGCCCCTGCTGCAGGGACGCTTGATCATGAACCGCCTGGGAGAGGACCTGAGCAGGTGGCTGCACCTGGACTTGCTGCATACAGCGCGGCGGATCTTTAAGCTGCGTCTGGGGCGTTGCTCCCTGACACGGCTGGAGCAGGTGGTGTTCAACCATGTTCGGGAGGATGACCTGCCCGGCGCCCAGGTGCCTGCGCGCTATTTTGAATACCTGAACACCCGTGATGAGGGCCAGCTCAGCGATGTGCTTGATCATAACCGTCAGGACATCCTGGCCCTGGTGTGGCTGTATTTGTGCATGGCTGCGCTGTATGCAAATCCGCTGGACAGCGCGCATCATCAGGACCTCTTCAGCCTGGGCAGGGCCTTTGAACGCTTGGGGCAGTCAGACCGCGCTATTACCTGTTACAAGGCTTGTTCGGAAAAAACCGTGCGCGACCTGGCACGGCTGCGCATGGCTGAAATGTATCGGAAACAGCGGATGGATCAGGAGGCGGTCACGGTGTTTGAAGACTTGCGGCAGTCAGGACGAGTGAGCGCCAGGGTCTATATCAGCCTGGCCAAAATCTATGAGCACCGCTTCCGCGATCCACAGCGCGCGCTTGAAATCACAAGGCAGGGCATGCTATATTGTTCGCAGCGCCTTGGCTGTGACTGCTCAGAAGACCGGGATTTCCAGGACCTGGAGCGGCGCAGCCTGCGTTTGATGAGAAAGGTTGAAAAGACACAATGAAGTTTAAGGACCGTTTAAGTATCAGGACTGCTTTGTTAAAGCACCAGCGCGGTCAGCAGGAGGAAGCGCTGGAAATGTACGCGCAGCTGTATGACAAGGGCGTTGTCCAGGCCAGTTATATGCTATCCTACAGCGTGCTGCTGCTGCGCGGCGCCAGCACTGAGGAGGAATTCCGCAGGGTGCGCGAGATACTGGTCAAGGCCCAGAAAGCCCCGGATCTTACCGATGAAAGGCGTCAGCAGCTGTTGATGAACTATTCCATCGCCGTGTGGAAGCTGGGCGAATTGGACAGGGCTATTTCCACTCTGGAAGCATCCCACAACAAGGGACCCAACAGCCTGACCTATGAGGCACTGGGCTTTTTGTACATTGAGACCGGCGACGCGCAAAAGGCGCTCGATTACAACCTGGAAGCGCTGGAATATGATGAGGACGATCCTATCACGCTGGACAACCTGGGCCAAACCTATTACCGGCTGCTGGGGGATAGGGAAACCGCATACGGATATTTCAGGAAAGCTCATGAGATCAGACCGCGGCAGATCGATACGCTGTATTTTCTTGCAAAGTATGATGAGGAGGCAGGGCGGATCAGCGAAGCGCTGGAGAAGCTGGAGACTGCTCTGGAAGGCAAGTTCTCCCCGCTGAATCATGTTGACCGCGCCATGGTGCGGCAGGCTTATGAACGTTTGTCAACCCTGGCCGAAAAACCTGCGGTGAGAGATTGAATGCTTGAATGGCTTCAGCAGGATCCCTGGGGTTTCCTGCAGTTCATGCTCTACCGGGCGCCGGCTGTTTTGCTGGCGCTGACCCTGCATGAGTTGGCGCACGGCTATGTGGCCCTGCGCTGCGGGGATACCACCGCGCGCGACCATGGACGCCTGACGCTTAACCCGGCGAAGCATTTGGATCCGATTGGCACCATCAGCATGTTTTTAATGGGTGTGGGTTGGGCCAAGCCGGTGCCGGTCAACCCAGCCAACTATCGCAATGGTCGCTGGGATGACCTGAAAGTGTCCCTCGCCGGGGTAACTACGAATTTTCTCTTGTTTTTGATTTGTACCATTCTTTCTATCCTGCTCAGCCGCGCGATGTACAAGCCGGAATATTTGAAAGAATATGGTGCGGAGTTTTTTTTAAGCTTTCAAGGCGATGGGTTTTGGATGCAGTTGTTACCGAATTATCAGTCAATGATCGCTCCGGCTCTGAGAGCGCCCGGACTGCTTCATGTCCAGCGCTTCTTGTTTCAACTGGCCTTTGTCAACCTGGGGATGGGCCTGTTCAACCTGCTGCCCATCCCGCCGCTGGACGGCTTTCATGTGGTCAATGACCTGTTCTTCCGGGGCAGGATTAAGCTTTCGGGCGCGGCTTTTCGCCTGACCCACCTGGTGCTGATGGTGATACTGATGAGCACTGATTTTATAGGCAAATGGGTTTCCAGTGCGCTTTATGCAATTCGGGATGGCCTGCTGTCTGCGCTGCTGGGGATATTTCCGGTTTTGTAATGGCGATTGTCTTTGAGCTGAAAGAGTTTTCAGGTCCGCTGGAGCTGCTGCTGCATCTGATTGGAAGCGCCAGGATCGATATCAAGGATATCTTTGTGTCCCAGGTGACGGATCAGTACATCCGGATTGTCCAGGATGCGGACATGATCGATATGGATGAGGCCAGTGAGTTTATACAGATGGCCGCTACGCTGTTGCTGATCAAGAGCCGCTCAATCCTGCCCAGGGTGCCCGCCGACACGGATGAAGGCGATGATGATCCCGAACAGACCTTGATCCGCCAGTTGGAGGAATACGCGCGGTTTCAGCAGCTTGCCGCGCAGATGCAGGGCTTTGAGCAAGCCGCAGCCCGGCTGTTTACCAAGCTGCCCGATGAGTTTCCCTTGCCGCCGCCGGTGTATGAGCTGGAGGGGCTGACCATGGAAGGGCTAATTGCCGCCTACTTTCGCCTGGCCAAGCGTCTGCGCGCACAGGACGGCGACTTGGTGGCGCCGCGCAGCGTGATTCGCCTGGACCAGCACACGGTAGCAAACTGTATGGGCGATATCATGCGCAAAACCAGACATGGCCGCCTGGCCTTCAGCGAGCTGCTGAGCGATGCGCCTACACGCAACGAGGTGGTCAGCATGTTTCTGGCTTTGCTTGAACTGCTCAAGCAGGGACGGATCAAGGCAGTCCAGGAAACAGCGGGGGCGGACATCATGCTCATGAGATGCAAACGGGAGGGGCAATCCCATGCGGAATGAACGTCTGTGCGGCATTATTGAAGCCATCCTGTTTGTGTGCGGTGATGCCCTGGAAATAGACGAACTGGTCAATGCGCTTGGACACACAAGCGAAGCCATCCTTGCGGCTGTTGAGGATTTGGAGACCTTGCACGCTGCGGAGTACAGGGGGGTACAGGTCAAGCGTTTCGGCAGCAAGGCTCAGCTGGTTTCCAAAGCCGAGTACGCCACCTATGTCGAACGGGTGCTTCAGCCGGTTCAAAAGCAAAGCCTGTCCCAGGCGGCGCTTGAAACCCTGGTGATTGTGGCTTACCGCCAGCCGGTCACCCGCCAGGAAGTGGAAGCGGTGCGCGGCGTAAAATGTGATTACTCGCTCCAGTCCCTGATTCAAAGGGGTTTGATCATGGTCGCCGGGCGCAAGGAGACGCTGGGCCGTCCTATCCTGTACGCGACCACCGATCAGTTTTTGTCACACTTCGGTCTTGCCAGCCTCAAGGAACTGCCGGATTTGCCCGGGAGCCTGGAGCCGGACACCGGTCATACCCAGCTGAAAATGGATATTCCAGACCTGGACGAAGGTTAGGCGGCACGTTTAAAGCTCTTGATTGTCATTTAATCATTACAGCATGTCTTTTAGGGCTGTTGAAATTTCCGCCCGCCAGGGTAAACATTCAAGGCCAGTAGTTTTGATCATTATGACTTAAGAAGCAGGTTTCACCTGATGTTTGTTGGACAAATAAAGAATTTGTTTATTCACCTCGATCGCCGTTTGCTTTCCTGGGCGGCTGTTTTGTGTATTCTGGTCATTATCTATGGTTATGTCTATGATTTTTGCTGCAAACAGGGCAGCAATCCCATGACCTCATACATGCTTTTACGGGAATGCCCTGTGACGCGTGAACAGACATTAAAACCGCGCAGCTATGGCTTGGGCACCACAGCTCTCCGCGCCAAAACAGGAGCAGGCAATCAGGAATGCCGAGAAGTTATCAGGGAGAAATCCGGAACAGGTGGCGGTGAACAAAAGGAAAACACGGCAAAAACACAGACAATGCAATGCGTTTGAGTGATTGTATTGCCTCCCTGATAAGGAGGAGGTCATGGGGCCTAATCCCATCATCAGCTCCAAGCATCGCTTGCTAACACAAGCAAGCCAAACTGAAGACAAAGCTCCGGCAGCCTGTATCCGGGCTTTATCTGTTTGAAGAGAAAACAAGAGGAAAAATCGTACTGCCGAGCAGTCATTGACCCGCACGGGACAAATTTATCCCATAAAGTGTGTGGTTTTTCTTGCGGACGCCTGCTGTCTGTGATAATATACTACATGGGCAGATATAAATTCTATGCGTTTGATCATCCGCTCAAGCTTGAGTGTGAATAAAAGGAGGAAAACATGGTAAAAGTTGGTATCAATGGATTTGGCCGCATTGGCGGTCTGGTGCTCAGCGCGTCCTTGCAGCACGCTGATGAGCTGCAGGTAGTTGCCATCAATGATCCCTTCATCGATGTGGAATATATGGCCTACATGATCAAGTATGATACTGTCCATGGCCGTTTTGATGGCGAAGTCAAGGCTGACAAGGAGAACAACACCCTGTATGTAAACGGCAAGCCCATCAAGGTTTATGGCAAGATGAACCCGGATGAGATCCCGTGGAGCGAAACCGGCGCTGAGTATATCGCAGATGCCACCGGCGTGTTCACCGACACCCCCAAGGCCAGCGCCCACTTCAAGGGCGGCGCCAAGAAGGTGGTTATCACCGCGCCTGCCAAGGACAAGGAGACCCCCATGTTTGTTATGGGCGTCAACCACAAGGAATATAAGAAGGACATGAATGTTGTGTCCAACGCTTCCTGCACCACCAACTGCCTGGCCCCCCTGGCCAAGGTCATCAACGATAAGTATGGCATCAAGGAAGGCCTGATGACCACCGTGCACGCTACCACCGCAACCCAAAAGACGGTTGACGGCCCCTCCAAGAAGGATTGGCGTGGCGGACGCGCGGCTGCCGCGAACATCATTCCCTCCTCCACCGGCGCAGCCAAAGCTGTAGGCGTTGTGCTGCCCGCGCTGAAGGGCAAGCTGACCGGCATGTCCTTCCGCGTGCCTACCACTAACGTATCCGTTGTGGACCTGACGGTCACGCTGAACACCCCCACCACCTATGAGGACATCAAGGCCACCATGAAAGCCGCCAGCGAGAGCGAGGAATACAAGGGCATCATTGGTTACACCGAGGACGCCGTGGTTTCCAGCGACTTCATCCACGACCCCCGCACCTCTGTGTTTGACGCGGGCGCCGGCATCATGCTCAATGAGACCTTTGTCAAGCTGGTTGCCTGGTATGACAATGAGTGGGGCTATTCCTGCAAGGTTGTTGACCTGATTCGCCACATGGCCAAGGTGGATAAGGCCTAAACGCAAAAAGCCTCAAGGCTCCGGGCAACCGGAGCCTTATTTGCAGTTATAGATAACTTATACGTCATTTTATACCTGGTTTCAGGGGGATCAAATAATTACCAAAAGCCGGGCGTTGAGAAGCATCTGGCTGGTTGATCGCGTTGATCAACTGTGATTGGCAAATCATTTCATTTGATAGGCAGTCAGCTTATTTGCCTACACAAAATGCAGCAAACACCTCATCTAACAGCTCTTCAGAAGAATTATCCCCGGTGATGCGTCCCAGGGACGCCAGCGCATCGTTTAAATCTACCGCGCATATATCCAGCGGCAAACCCTCCTCCATGGCCTGGGCGGCATTGCGGAGGCTGCCTGCCGCCTGGCTCGCCAGCCTGATATGCCGGGCCAGCGTCAGGGCGCTGTGTTCCGGCTGGCCTGCCTGGGCATGGATGGCCTGGCGCAAGCTGTCCAGCCCTTCTCCTGTGCTGGCTGACAGATGGATGGTGTTCTCGGGCAGCCTGTCCCTGTGGCTGTTGATCCAATGAGCAAAGCCGGGATGATCAGGCAGATCGCTTTTGTTGATAACCAGTACGGAAGGCAGCCCTGTGATTGCGTGAAGCACCTGTTCATCCTCGACGTCCGGCAGGCAGCTGCGGTCAAGCACAAAGAGGCGAAGGTCCGCGCTTTTGACAGCGTCCAGCGCCCGTTTAATGCCCAGCTGCTCCACTGTCTCTCCGCTTTGGCGGATGCCGGCTGTATCCTTCAGATTGACCCGGATGCCTCCAATCTGGGTGCTTCCGGTCACCGCGTCCCGTGTGGTCCCGGGAATGTCGGTTACGATGGCGCGCTCCTCATGAAGCAACGCGTTGAGCAAGGAAGATTTGCCTACATTGGGCTTGCCGCAGATGACCACCTGCAGCCCTTCCTCCAGAATCCTGGCTGTTTGGAGACTTCCCTGGCGTTCCAGCTCTCCGGCCAGGGCGCGCAGCTGCGGTGCGATGTTGCCCACAGCCTCTGCTTCATCAATTTCTTCCGGGTAATCAATCGCAGCCGTGACCCCGGCCATCAGGCTGATCAGCTGTGCCTGCGCTGCCTGAACAAAGCGCAGCGCGCCCCCCTGAAGCTGTCGCAGGGCAGCGTCCGCTGCCTGCTGACCGGAGGCTGCGATCAGCTGCATCACCGCTTCCGCCTGGGATAAATCCAGGCGGCCGTTTTCAAAGGCGCGCCGTGTGAACTCTCCCGGCGCTGCCGGAATAGCGCCCAGGGAAAACACAGCGTGAAGAACACTATTGATGACCTGCTCAGACGCGTGAACATGGATTTCAGCCACATCCTCCCGTGTGTAGCTGCGCGGGGCGCGGAACAGGACAGCCATGCATTCGTCCAGCAGCTTTCCCTGGTGGATGAGCTTGCCGAACATCATTTTTCGCTCGTCAAAGCCCGTGACATCCCGTTTCACCGGTATAAACAGGCTGCGCAGGACGCTTTCCGCCTGCGGTCCGGAGATGCGGATGACGGCCAAACCACCCCTGCCGGGCGGGGTGGACAGGGCTGCAATGCTTGTCTGCTCCATCTGATCCTCCAGCTAACACACTATCAGCATTATACCACGATCATCATTGCGATGTCCCGGCCATCCGGCACCCGTTGAAGATGAAGTTGTCGATGTCTCTGTCGCTCAGGACTGCGGGCTTGCTCCATACCAGTATAATGGTATCGTGCACAATCATCACGGTCCCCATGCGAGGAGGCAGTATGCTGGCAAAGATACCGGATTTCAACCTGGCCTTGACCGCGAACAGCGGACAAAGCTTTCGCTTTCATCAGCAGGGGAAAGGCGTCTTCTCGCTGACCGCCTGCGGGCGGCATGTGTTCATTGAGCAGCTTCCTTCTGAAACTTATCGTTTTTCATGCAATACGGAGGAATTTGCATCGGTTTGGCATCCGTACCTGGACTTGGACCGAGATTATTCCGCACTGGGCGCGCTTATCGGTGCAGATGACACTTATCTGGCCCGTGCCTACCAGTATGCGCGGGGGATTAGGATCCTGCGGCAGGAACCTTTTGAGGCTTTGATCTGCTTTATTGTCTCCCAGCGTAAATCCATTCCGGCCATTCGCTCATGTGTGGAAGCCCTGGCGCGGCGCTATGGCAAGCCCATCTGTCCGGATGTGTTCGCTTTTCCGGAGCCTGCTGCCCTGGCAGTAGCCAATACCTCTGACCTGGTTGCCTGTGGCCTGGGGTATCGGGTGCCATATGTGCTTGAGACCGCGCGGATGGTCGATGGGGGCGCCGTCAGCCTGGAGGCTTTGCGCCATCTGGATGATGCCGCGCTTGAGGCCGCCTTGCAGCGTTTTCCGGGCGTGGGCAGGAAAGTGACGGCCTGTGTGATGCTTTTTGCTTACCAGCGCATGGAAGCCTTTCCTGTGGATGTGTGGATTGAACGGGTGCTCAGGGAGCATTATCCGGAGGGCTTTCCTGCATATCGTTTCAAGGGCATGGCCGGCATTCTTCAACAATATCTGTTTTGCTACGCGCGGCATCTGGCTGGACGCGACTGATATGGGCAAAACTTGTATTCAAACGCGGGCAACTGTATAATAAAGCACCGATTGACACAAGGAGTGAGGGCATGAAGCAGGCAAAACTGGCGGATCACAAGGGTCAGCGGGTGCACATGGTGGGCATCGGCGGGTCCAGCATGTCCGGGCTGGCACAGATGCTTGTGCACGACGGTTTTACTGTATCCGGCAGTGATTCTGCTGATTCATATACCCTTGCTTTTTTAAAGGAAATGGGACTTGATGTGCGCGCGGGCCATCATCCGCAAATGGTCGCGGGCGCCGGCCTGCTGGCCTATTCCGCAGCCATCCCGGAGGATGACCCGGAACGCGTGGAAGCGTCACGGCTGGGGATTCCGCAAATGGATCGCGCCGTGCTGCTGGGTCAGATCATGGAAGCTTCCAAATCCCAGATCTGTGTTTGCGGTACCCATGGAAAAACTACCACCACCGCCATGATCGCGCAGGTGTTTACCGACCTTGGTTTCGACCCCAGTGTGCACCTGGGCGGCAGCCTGGAAGCAATCGGCGGCAGCATAAGGGTTGGGAAAAGCGGTTTGTTTATTGCTGAAGCATGTGAGTTTAACCGCAGCTTTCTGCACATGCCGGTCACCCTGGCTGCCTTGTTGAACATTGAGGAAGATCACCTGGATTGCTATGGTGATATGGCGCATGTTGAGGCTGCCTACCTGAACTTTCTGGAACGCTTGCCGCAGGACGGCGCCCTGATCACGCTGGGGAGCGACCCGCGGGTACGCCGGGTTGTCTCTCGCCTGAAGCCGATGAGGCGCAGAATGGTCACTTTCGGCGAGGATGCGGGCTTTGACTATTCCTTTGGAGACTTGCGCTATGACAGCCTGGGCAATGCGCGCTTCGGATTTGTTTTCGCAAGCCAGACGCTTTGTCAGGTGAGCCTGCGTGTACCAGGCAAGTACAATGCGCTGCACGCATTGTGCGCGCTGGCAGTCGCACATCAGCAAGGCTTGCCCATACAGGCGGCGGCTGACAGGCTGGCGCATTTTATCGGTGCGCACAGGCGTTTTGAACACACAGGAACGGTTCAGGGGATGGAGCTGTATCATGACTATGGCCATAATCCGGCAGAGATGCGTGCAGCTATATCGATGGCCAGGCTCCAGGGGCGCAGGGTGATCGCGGTGATGCAGCCGCATACCTATTCCCGGGTCAAAACGCTGTTTGAAGACTATCTCACCTGCACCCAGGAAGCCGACATCACCCTGGTCACCGATATTTTCGCCGCGCGTGAAAAGGATCCGGGCGACATCAGCACACCCATGCTGATTGAAGGGATGCACCGCCACAGTATCCAGGCATATCATACGCCCGGATTCGATGAGACCGAAGCCTGGTTGCTCCAAAACGGTCAGCCCGGGGATCTGGTGCTGACCATGGGCTGCGGCAACATCAACCTGCTCAACGATCAAATGAACGCGCACGCGCGCCGGACACAAACAACTGTCTGACGGAGGAACCATGGCGAACCAACGGCTGGAGAATATAAGGAATTTTTGTATTATTGCCCATATTGACCACGGTAAAAGCACGTTGGCTGACCGCATCCTGGAGAGGACCGGCGTGTTCGATCAACGCCAGATGATGGACCAGATGCTTGACAGCATGGAGCTGGAGCGAGAGCGCGGCATTACGATCAAATCCAAGGCTGTCAACATGAGCTATACCGCCCGGGATGGAAAAACCTATGTTCTCAACCTTATTGACACCCCTGGCCATGTGGACTTCACTTATGAGGTCAGCCGCGCGCTGGCTGCCTGTGAAGGCGCGCTGTTGATTGTGGACGCGACCCAGGGCGTAGAGGCTCAAACCCTGGCAAACGTCTATCTGGCGCTGGAGCATGACCTGGAGATCATTCCGGTGATCAACAAAATCGACCTGCCCAGCGCACAGCCTGAAGAAGCGCGCAAGGAGATCGAGGAGCTTATTGGCCTGTCCGCCCATGACGCACCTTTGGTGTCGGCCAAAATGGGCCTGGGCATCGAGGACGTGCTGGAAACCATCGTGAAGCGCATCCCCCCGCCGGAAGGCGATGACCAGGCACCCTTGCAGGCCCTGGTGTTCGATGCGATGTATGATAATTACAGGGGCGCTATTTGCTATGTGCGGGTAATGAATGGCATCCTGACACCCGGCATGCGGATGAGGCTGATGCAAACCGGCGCGGAGTTTGATGTGGTGGAGGTGGGCAAGCTGATGCCCGGTTTCCAGCCCGCTGAGCGCCTCAGCGCTGGTGAAGTGGGCTATGTCAGTGCCTCCATCAAGGAGGTACGTGAGACGCGCGTGGGCGATACCATCACAAACGCCCTGGAGCCTGCGGCCAGCCCGCTTCCCGGTTACAAGCAGGCTGTTCCCATGGTCTATTGCGGCATCTATCCTGTTGATGGCGCTGATTATCCGGCTTTGCGCGATGCGCTGGACAAGCTGCGTATGAACGATGCTTCCCTCACCTTTGAGCCAGAAACCAGCTCTGCCCTGGGCTATGGCTTCCGCTGCGGGTTTTTGGGGCTGCTGCACATGGAAATTATTCAGGAGCGTCTGGAGCGTGAGTTTGACCTGGGGCTGATTACCACGGTGCCCAATGTGATTTATGAAATTGTCAAAACCAACGGTGAAGTGGTGGACATTGACAACCCCAGTAACCTGCCGGACCAAGGCGAGATTGAGACCATGCGTGAACCATATGTGTTGGCGACCATCTTCACGCCCCAGGAATATGTTGGAACCCTGATGGAGCTATGCCGTGACAAACGAGGAACGTTCCGCGATATGCAATACGAGGGCGGTCGGGTTAAATTGACCTACGATATGCCTTTGAATGAAGTCATCTATGATTTTTTTGACCAGCTCAAAAGCCGCAGCCGCGGCTATGCCTCTTTGGATTATGAGCTCAAGGGATATCATGACAGCGATCTGGTCAAGCTGGATTTTTTGCTCAATGGTGAAATATGTGATGCGTTCACCATGATCGTGCACAAGGACAAGGCTTACGGGCGGGCGCGCAATATTACTGAAAAGCTGAAGGATGTTATTCCGCGGCAGCAGTTTGAAATTCCCATCCAGGGCGCGATTGGTTCCAAAATCATTGCACGGGAGACAGTCAAGGCTGTGCGCAAGGATGTACTGGCCAAGTGCTATGGCGGCGACATCACCCGAAAGAAGAAACTGCTTGAAAAACAAAAGGAAGGCAAGAAGCGGATGCGAAGGTTTGGCAGCGTGGAATTGCCCAGTGAAGCCTTTATTGCAGTGCTGAAAATGGGGGATGATTAGGCAATGCGCCGTATCCATGACCGGACCAGGGTGGTGGGCTGATGAAATGTCCTGTGTGCGGGCATTGGAATCGCGCCAGTTTCCCGCGTTGCTTCCGTTGCGGTGAGCCCTTGGCGCCCCGGCCGGACAAGGCCAGGACGGCAGTTGCCAAGGAGAAAACCACCAGCTATCAGCAGGATGAAGAAATTGTCATCCGTGTGGATGAGTATGGCAATGAATCTGTTCAAACAGACAAACTGGACAAGCTCGCCCTGGAAATGCTCAGCCTGCATGAGCGCAAGCGCAGGGGAGAGATCAGGCAAAAGCAGCTGCGCTCCCGTGGCGCGAAGCGGGGTTTTGCCCCCTCGGGCAGCAGTGTATCCGGGTCTACGCGCCGCAGCCGTTTTTTTGCAGACCCGGCAGCCATGCGCCGCCAGCAAAACGAATGGCTGCAGGATATCCCTGCAGTGGATTATGACGGCTTTGTTGATCAGCCGACCTATCATGCCATCGCCGGGGACGATGTTCATTATAACCAGCAGTTCTCAGGCAACCATTATGGCAGCATGGCATTGCCGCTTCCTCGAAAGAAACGCAAGCGCTTGTTTGGCTGGCGGCGGTTCTTGCCTGTCATTGCGATTGTATTGTTGCTGCTGGCCGGTTTGTTTGCCGCCTATCAGTTTCTGCTTATGCCCTGGCTGGAACAGCGGGCGCAGACCTCATCAGTTCCCCAGCCCATTATCTCAGCCTCCATCCTTGATGATATGGCTGCCCATACCATCGCGATTCCGGCACCGGAAGGCGCGCAAATCTATATCAAGGAATTGCGCAAATCTTATATTGTCACCGGCGGTTACGCTACGCTGCAGGTAGCAGATTATTTTTGGTATGAGCTGATTGAAAACCTGACCCAGCCCAGCATGGAGGTGGAACTGACCCCCTTTATCCGCACGTCCTCGGGTGAGCAAAAGCAAATGGATCCGGTGCGCTATACCATTGATATCCCGCTGTCACCCATTACCCTGATCAATCCGGATGTCACCTACCTTGAGGTCAGCACGCCGGTGTACAATATCCGGTTTCATGTGATGCAAAACAGCAAGGTGTTCATCAACGAGGAGGATTTTTCCTCCTTTGTGAACACTCAAAATGGCTATATCAGCTATAATGCCGCTGTACAGCCGGTAGGCAACAATGTGATCAACATCACGGTGCGCAGCCAGTATTACCGGGAGAATTCAGTGACCATCACCATTTACCGCGCCGTACAGGATATCCCGCTGGACCTGGCCAGCACTCTGGATGATGAGAGTTCCAGATCCACTATGACCATTCACGCCACAACGAGGGCCGGTGCCACCATCACTGTGCTCAGCCCTCATGAGAATCTGGACACCTCCCAACTGGGCAGCACCGGCGTGTTCAGCTTTGATGCGGTGTTTCCTAAAATCGGGATGAACACCGTGGAGATCCGTGCGGATTTCCCTGACAAGAACCCGACCACCGTCAAATACGACATTTACTATCTGCCAGACCCCGACATCTACACCAAGAAAGCCTGGGCGCTGAATTCCTGGGGGTATCCGGACTTGCTTGCCAACATGAATACCCGCATCGCCAACACGCAGATCTATGTGTTCACTGGACCTGTGAGGGAGATTATCAGCAACAAGCCGCAGCTGGCCATCCTGGATGCGGCGGACAGCAGCGGAAATGAGCGTCTGGTGCTTGTGGAGAACCAGACCAAGACCGAGTGGGTGTTAGGAGAGCGTTACCGGATTTACGCGGATGCCTATGGCGTGTATGGGAACATTCCGCGCCTGATTGCACGGTATACCTATCCGCCTAAGAAGTAATCCGGTTGGCGTGAGTTTATGAAACACCGGAAACGCTGAATCGCAGAAAATGATGGAAATGTTCTCAAATACTTGAACAAATTCAGGGATGATGGTAGTATCAATCTGTTGATTTTTTCTAGGGGGTTTTTCGAATGACCGCTGTACAGATTGTATTCACCGTTTTGTTGCTGATTTCCTCGCTGGTTTTGATTGTTTCTGTCCTGCTGCAGAAGGGCGATGCCGAGGGCGTTGGGGCCTTGACCGGCGGCAGCAACATGGACAGCTTTTTTGGCAAGAACAAGGCCAAGACAGCCGAAGGGCGCCTGGCTATGCTGACCAAGGCCAGTGCGATTGCATTCGTTGTGCTGGGCCTGGTAATGATTTTTATTTAATGAAAGCAGTATGCAAAGCTGGCGCAGTTGCGTCAGCTTTTATTTTTTGTTCAGGGCGGTAGCTGATGATACTTTTGGACGTAGCGCATGTGGCAAAGTCTTTTGGTACCGATAAGGTGCTCAAGGATGTCAGTTTGCGTGTCCAAAATGGCGAGCGCATCGGCCTTGTTGGCGTCAATGGCAGCGGGAAAACCACACTGCTGCGTATTTTGTCCGGTGAACTCAAGGCGGATGAGGGAATTATCAGCCTGGCGCGCGGCATCAAGCTGGGCTATATGACGCAGATGTTTCGACCGCGCCCCGGTGTCAGCGTGCTGGAGGAAGCACAAAGCGCCCTGGAGGACCTTCTGGGGTTGGAGGAGAGGCTGCGTACTCTGGAGCTGCGCATGGGCGAGTCGGATCACCAGGCGGAACTGCCCGCCATGATGGAGGAATATGCCCGGCTGACCGAACGCTATGAGCGTGGTGGAGGATACGAGGTCAACTCCCGCGTGCAAGGGGTGCTGGGCGGTCTGGGCTTTAGCCTGGAACAGCAAGCGCAGGAGGCGGCGACCTTGTCGGGCGGTGAACTGACGCGTCTGGGTCTGGCCAAGCTATTGCTGCAAAAGCCGGATTTGCTGCTGCTGGACGAGCCGACCAATCATCTGGATATGGCGATGCTTTCCTGGCTGGAAAATTACCTCAGGGAATACACAGGGGCTGTCATTCTGGTCTCCCATGACCGCTACTTCCTCAATGCCGTGTGTACCGGTATTTGCGAGCTGCTTTTTGGTGAGACTGAGCAATATGCCGGCAACTATAGTGTTTACATGAAGCAGCGTGATGAGCGTTTTGCTGCGCGCAACAAGGCATATCAGCTGCAGCAAAAGGAAATCATGCGCCAGCGGGCGATCATTGAACGTTTCCGAAGCTTTAACCGCGAGAAGTCTGTCCGCGCAGCGGAAAGCCGGGAAAAGGCTCTTGAGCGCATGGAGCTGCTGGAACGCCCAGAGGAAGAGAAGCAGGTAGCTTTCCGCTTTGAAGCCAGGCGCCTGCTGGGCGATATCGCTCTTGAAGCGCAAAATCTGAGCAAATCCTTTGGCGACAGGGTGATTTTTGAGGATTTGTCTTTGCTGATTCGTGGTGGCGACCGCGTTGCGATCATTGGTCCCAATGGCGTTGGCAAGACCACGCTTTTACGTTGCCTGATCGGCCTGGAACCTGTTGATCGCGGCAAGGTCAGCTTTGCTGCGCGGGCGCAGATCGGTTACTATGACCAGCGCCAGCAGGGCCTGCACGATCAAAAGGATGTTCTCAATGAGGTGTGGGATGAGTTTCCTTTGCTCAACCAAAGCCAAATCCGCGGAGCGCTGAGCTTGTTCCTGTTTCGGGGGGATGATGTGTTTACGCCGGTTGGCCTGCTCTCCGGTGGAGAGCGCGCCCGGGTCAACCTGGCCAAGCTGATGCTTCACCGGGACAATTTTCTGGTATTGGACGAGCCTACCAACCACCTGGACGCGGATGGCAGGGAAGCCTTTGAGCAGGCGCTGGAAGACTATGAAGGCACCATCCTGGCGGTCTCGCACGACCGTTACTTCATCAACCGTTTTGCTGACCGTATCCTGGTACTGGATGACAAAAGCCTGACTGCTTATGAAGGCAACTATGACGACTACCAGGCGGCTCTCCAGCGGATGATGTCTCCTGAGGACGTTGAGAGCGGCCCTGTCAAAACCAGGACGGAGCTGGCAAAAGAGCGCCGTGCCGACCGGCTGCTGGAGGAGGAACGCAAGTCGCTCATGCTGGCCGTGCAGCAAGCGGAGCTTGCCGTCCACCAGGCTGAGGCTGAGTTGAAGGAGGCGATCAATCGCCAGGCAGATCCGGAAATCTACACCAATCCCGACAAGGCGGCGGCTCAGGCTGTCTTGTGCAAACGCCTTGAAGAGAAGCTGGAACGCTTGTTTGCCAGATGGGACCGGGCGGAACAGGCATTGAACAAAGCTTGTCAACAGCCAGAGAACCCCTGAAAGCAGGCCTCAGGCTGAACAGGCGCGCTCTGATTTTGAAAATGTTCATTGTTTTATTGCTGTATATGTGATGCAATTCATATCAATCGGCGCCTGGAACTCTTGACAATTGCCGCTGGAGCGGGTAGTATGCAGACAATTATTTGAAGGAGGGATTAGGATGCGCCAGATGATGATGCGAATGCCCATGATGTGCGTGATTCCAATCCCGTGCTTCTAAGTATGCGCAGATTTTAGGCTAAGTTGCCAATCGAGCCCGCTTGCTGAAGTGCGAAGCGGGCTTTTTATGTAAGGAGGGTCTTAGTGTCTCAGCAGGTACTTATCGCGGTAAACGGCTTGTCCAAAGTTTTTCAGGATGCGGAAAACCGCGTGATTGCGCTGAATGACATCAACCTTCAGATACTGGAAGGTCAGATTTACGGCATTGTCGGCATGTCCGGCGCCGGGAAATCCACCCTGATTCGCTGCATCAATCGTCTGGACACCCCCAACCAGGGACAGATTCTGTACCGTGGCCAGGACATCCTGACCATGGACCGAAAGACCTTGTTAAAGACCCGGCGCAAAATCGGCATGATCTTCCAGCAGTTCAACCTGTTCATGCAGCGCACGGTTTCCCGCAACATTCGCTACCCCATGGAAATCGCAGGCGTGCCCAAAAAGCAGGCTGACCGGCGGGTGCGTGAGCTGCTGGAGATTGTAGGTTTGGAGGACAAGGCAGACGCCTATCCTACCCAGTTGTCCGGCGGTCAGCGCCAGCGCGTGGGCATCGCCAGGGCATTGGCCAGCAATCCGGATGTGCTGTTGTGCGATGAAGCCACCAGCGCCCTTGATCCGATGACCACCCAGGCCATCCTCAGCCTGCTGCAGGATATCAATCGCCGGCTGGGCATCACCATCCTGTTGATTACCCATGAAATGGCGGTCATCCGGCAAATATGCCACCGCGTAGCCATTCTGGACGGCGGGCAGGTGGCTGAGGAAGGCGAAGTGGATCAGGTCTTCCTCAATACCAAGTCGGAGGCGGGCAAGCGGCTGTTTGGCGTGTTGCCGGAAAGTGAGCAGGAGGATCCGGATGTGCCCTCTTTGCGCATCGTGTTTGACGGCGCTGCCGCCGAGCGGCCCATTATCTCGCGCCTGTCTCAGGAAACCGGCGTGGCTGTCAATATCCTCAGCGCCAACATGAACCATCTGCAGGGCAAAATGTATGGTCAGATGATCATTCAGAAACCTGTTTCGGAAGATGAGAACAAGACTGTAATCAATTTTCTCAAACAAGAGGGGCTTACAGTCAGGGAGGTGAATACACTATGAGCTGGGACCAGATCTGGCCCTTGATCCTGCAAGGGTTATGGGAAACACTGTACATGACAATCCCTTCAACCGTTCTGTCCTATCTCGTTGGTATGCCCCTAGGTATCTTGCTGGTGGTCACCGCACGCGACGGCATCCGTCCGATGCCAAGGTTCAATTCAGCTCTGGGCGTTGTCATCAACTTCCTGCGCTCGATTCCCTTCATTATCCTGCTGGTGCTGCTTTTCCCGGTTACCCGGGCGGTCATGGGAAAGGCGATTGGCACAAAGGCCATCATCTTTCCTCTGGTCGTCAGCGCTTTTCCTTATGTGGCCCGGATGGTGGAAGGCGCGGTGCGCGAGGTAGACCGAGGTGTCATTGAGGCAGCGCAGTCCATGGGCTCCACCGACTGGCAGGTGATAGTCAAGGTGATGATTCCCGAAGCGCTTCCGGCCCTGCTGAACGGCGCAGCCATCTGCATGGTCACCATCCTGGGATACACTGCCATGGCCAGTGCAGCGGGCGGCGGCGGACTGGGCGCGATCGCCATCACCAAGGGGCTGAACATCCGAAAGTACGAAATCATGTATGCAGCAAGTCTGACCCTGGTTGCCCTGGTGCAGATCATGACCCTCTTTGGCAGCCGTGTCAGCAAAAAGGCTGATCACCGTATCAAATAAATCTTTATAAAAGAAAGGAAAATCCCATGAAAAAACTGTTTGTTATCCTGCTTATCCTGGTTCTTACCCTTGGCAGCCTGGCTACTTTTGCGGAAGAACAGGTCATCCGCATCGCTGCTTCGGCCAACCCGCACGAGATTCTGCTTAACTTTGTCAAGGACGACCTCAAGGCCCTGGGCTATGATCTGCAGGTGACCTGGGTGGATGGCTATGTGCTGCAAAACCCCGCCACCTCTGCAGGCGAATATGAGGCCAACTTTTTCCAACACCGCCCCTATTTGAACAATTACAACGAAACCGTGGACGAAGCCGGAAAGCTGGTCGCCGTCATCCCGGTGCATTATGAGCCTTTTGGCATCTATGCAGGCACCAAGAAGTCCCTGGACGAGCTGGTGGACGGCGACAGCATCGCTGTGCCCAATGACCCTTCCAACGAGACACGCGCGCTGCTGCTGCTGCAGGACGCCGGGCTGATTGTCCTGCCTGAGGGCACCGATGGCAACAGCACGGTTACCAAACTGGACGTCAAGCCCGGCAAGGTGAAGATCGAAATTGTTGAGGTGGATGCCGAGCGTCTGCCCGCAACCCTGGAAGATGTGGCTTTTGCGGTCATCAACGGCAATTACGCCATCCCCGCCGGCCTGTACCCAACGCGTGATGCTGTGTTGTTGGAGAGCACGGAGAGTGAAGCGGCTGTCACCTATACCAACTATGTTGTGGTACGCGCTGACAATGTGGACGCTCCCTTTGTCGAGGCTTTGCGGCAGGTGCTGCATTCCGACAAAGTGCGTGACTTCCTGCTGACCAATGAAGAATTCAAGGGCGGTGTCGTGCCAAATTTTGAAGCCGCGCCGGCTGAGTAATTCTCAACCATTCATTAAAGCCGCAGGAACCTACCCTGCGGCTTTTGTGCATGGAGAGCTATGAGATACTTATTTATAATTGTTTTTTTCGCGTCAATGCTCTCCGCTTTGGCTGGCGGGACCACAGACATTTTGAATTTGGCGTCTGAGTTCAGCTTCGATATCTTTCATTGCCTGCAGGGCTTTGTCCAGAAGCTCATCCAGCGTCCAGCCAAGCATTTGGGCGCCCTCTGAAATGGTGTCCCGTGAACATCCCGCGGCAAAGGACTTATCCTTGAACTTCTTTTTGAGGGACTTGAGCTCCATATCCTGCACTGATTTGGAAGGGCGCATCAGCGCTGCGGCGCCAATCAGGCCGGTCAGCTCATCAACAGCATACAGCACCTTTTCCATTTGATGCTCCGGCTTGGGGCTGCTGGTGCATATGCCATAGCCATGGGAGGTGACGCTGTGGATAAAATTCTCATCAAATCCGGCGTCCTTCAAGATGCCCGGCGCCACCGCGCAGTGTTGGTCGGGATAGCTGCCAAAATCGATATCGTGCAGCAGGCCGACCATTTCCCAATGCGCCTGTTCATCGCCATATCCCTGATCCTGTGCGAACCAGCCCATCACCTGCTCCACTGTCAGGGCGTGCTGGATATGAAAGGCTTGCGTGTTATAATGTTTGAGCAGGCTGATGGCTTGATCTCTGTTCATAGTGGCCTCCGGAAGATTACTGGGATTAAGGTACCATGGTCAGGGACACAGTTCAAGATGCGACATGCATCTGCCATGTACTTGGTACAGTTTACTTGACATGGCGATGCAAGATGCACAATAATGGCGCGAAGAAACAAAAGGGGCAGATGATGGTGAAACGGGCATTTCTGGCTGAGCATGAGGGCATGGTGGTTCGGGGCAAGCAGCTTGGACGCGCTTTGGGTGTGCCGACAGCAAATATTCTCTATCAGCCTGGCGAGACAGGGCTGCCCGATGGTGTGTATGTAGGGGATCTTGTTCTGATGGACCAGGGTGATCGCGTGGTACAGGGGGTGCTCAACCAGGGTAGGCATCCAACTGTACCGGGCGGCTTGCCGTCAATCGAAATCCATTTGTTTGATTTTGATGAGGTGCTCTATGGTCAGCGGGTGCGTGTGCGCTATCTGTCATTCATCCGGCCGGAGGCTGCTTTTGAGTCAAAGGAAGCCATGCGCCTTGCGGTGATGGAGGATATCCGCACTGCCCGGCAATGGTTCGCAGACCATCAAAACAAGCGCTGAGCCACTGAGTATACCCGCTGCATCTGCGCCGCCTTCTCACTGTCTGCAGTGGTGATGAACTCCACAGCACCCATTGAACCGGGAAAGGCCAATAGATCCGCTTCTGCCAGGCGCCGGCCCAGCTGGCGGGTAACGCCACGGTTGCTGTCATATATCCTTGTACCCGCCGGCAGGCGGGCTTTGATTTGCTCCCGCAGGAAAAGATAATGGGTACAGCCCAGAACAACGGCTGAAATGCGTTCGTTATGATACGGCGCGAACAGTAAATCCAGGTAGTTGTCAAGCGCCGCGCTCTGGAACTCTTCGCGTTCAACAAAATCCATCAACCCCGGACAGGGCAGTTTTTGCGCATGCTGCCCGAAGCGCTCAAACAGGGCATTGAATTTGGCGCTGTGCAAGGTCACAGGGGTGGCCATGACTAAAATCAAGCCGTCCTGCCATTCATCGGCTGCCGGTTTGAGGGCGGGTTCCAGACCGATGATTGGAAAGGTGTAGCGCTCGCGCAAGGCGGAGATCGCCGCGCCGGTTGCGGTGTTGCAGGCAACTACCAGGGCTTTGATACCACGGGAATCCAACAGCGAAACAGCGTCAAGGCTCAGCCTGATGACCTCATCAGCTGTACGGGTGCCATATGGCGCATTGGCGCTGTCTCCCAGATAAATGAAACGTTCATTTGGAAACTGACGAACAGCAGCGGCCAACAGGCTCAGCCCGCCCAAACCGCTGTCGAAAAAACCGATCGCTTGTTGCCTGCACATGAAACCCTCCCTGTTGATTATATCATAGACGCGGGATTTTGAATGAAAACCCCGGTTGAATACTTGACAATGATGTTGGGTTGCTTTATAGTCAATTATGCGACAAGCAGAAGCTGCCCGCTTCTCACCTGACGAACACGTTTTGTCTGGTGCAGGCAAACGAAGCGATTCGGATTGGCGGGTTTTTGCCCGTCAATCTTATTTTTATTGGAGGTGGACACATATCAGCACAGAGATGACCATCAATGAGGGAATCCGTGATCGCGAGGTGCGACTGATTGCGGCCGATGGTACCCAACTGGGTATCATGCCTACCGAGCGGGCTTTGCAGCTGGCTGAAGAAGCAAGGCTGGACTTGGTGAAGATCGTTCCCAAAGCGCAGCCGCCCGTATGCAAACTGATGGACTATGACAAGCATCGTTTTGAGCAGGCCAAGCGCGAAAAGGAGATGCGCAAGAATCAAAAGACGATCTCACTCAAAGAAGTACAGCTTTCAGCGACCATTGAGGAGAACGACATCCAGGTCAAGGCTAGGAATGCCGTTCGCTTCTTGAAGGCTGGCGACAAGGTGAAGGTCACCATCCGCTTCCGTGGACGTCAGATAACCCACAGCGAGATTGGTTACCGCGTCATGAAAGAGTTTGCGGAGCGCATCAGCGATGTTGCCGTGATTGAGCGCATGCCCAACCTGGAAGGCCGCCACATGATCATGATTCTCGCACCCCGCCAGGACAAGCCTGGCAAACAGGAAAAAGAAACACAGCCGTAAGGCTCGCCGGTAAAAGCGGGCATTTAGTAAAGGAGGGCATTTCCATGCCAAAAATGAAATCCCACCGCGGCGCTGCCAAGCGTTTCCGCGTGACCAAAAACGGTAAGATCAAGCACAAGAAAATGAACCTGGGTCATATCATGACCAAGAAAAAGACCAAGCGTACCCGGCAGTTGCGCGCAGGCGGCTTCCTGCAAAATAAGAAGGAAGCCAACACCATCCGTTTGCTGATTCAGCAGTAAGTCTGTACTTTTAGGAGGATAATTATATGGCTCGCATTAAAAGGGCAGTGAATGCCCAGAAGAAACGCCGCAAGATGCTCAAACTGGCCAAGGGTTATTATGGCGCCAAGTCCAAGCAGTATCGTGCCGCAAGTGAACAGGTCCGCCGCTCCCTGGCCTATGCTTATGTGGGGCGCAAACTCCGCAAACGCGATTTCCGCCGCCTGTGGATTGTCCGCATCAATGCGGCAGCCCGCCAGAACGGCCTGAATTATTCCGGGCTCATCAGCGGGCTCAAACGCGCTGGCATCGTCATCAACCGCAAGATGCTGGCGGATCTGGCTGTCAACGATGCCAAGGCATTCGCCCAATTGGCTGAGCGCGTCAAGAGCGCTTAAATATAAACAGTATTCATCGAAAGGCCTCCGGGCCTTTTTTTATGCTTCTTATCCCGGAAAAATAGAATTCTTTTTATAATCCGCAAACCCCTGAGCGTTGATTGTTGGCTTGTATGCAGCAGAAAGAATAAAATATTCATCATTGTATTTTTTGTGTTCTGGTCATATAATCAAGGTGAAAAAAGCATAGGGGGGAGACTTATATGATTATTGGTATCCCAAAGGAAATTATGCATGATGAAAGGCGTGTATCTGCTACGCCGGATGTGTGTGGTCGCTACATCAGCCTTGGGCATACGGTTCTGGTTGAGCATGATGCGGGGGAAGGGGCCTACTTCCATGATGAACAATACGCTGCTGCCGGCGCGCTGGTTGTGCCTGGTGCCGAAGATGTATATGAGCGGGCCGATTTGATTTTGAAGGTCAAAGAACCTTTGTTCAATGAGCAAACCGGGTTGCATGAGGTAGACATGATGCATCCGGGCCAGGTGTTGATCAGTTTTATCCACCCTGCAGCGCCTGCCAACCACCAGATGGTGAGAACTCTGGCAAAACGGGGGATTACAGCGCTGACACTGGATGGCGTGCCGCGCATTTCCCGCGCCCAGTCCATGGACGCGCTGACCAGCATGTCCACCTGCGCAGGATACAAGGGCATTCTGATGGGCGCCAACCTGTTGCCGCGTTTTGTGCCGCAGATTTTTTCTGCCGTGGGCATGATCAGGCCCATCAATGCGTTGATCATTGGCGCTGGCGTTGGCGGCTTACAGGCATTAGCTACTGTCAAGCGCCTGGGTGCCCGGGTGTTTGCAGCGGACATCCGTCCGGCAGCGCGTGAGCAAGCTCAAAGCCTGGGCGCGCAGATTGTGGAGTTGAACGTGCCTGATGACGCCGCGGTGGGCGAAGGCGGATATGCCCGTGTGCTAAGAAAGGAGTTGCTTTTGTTGGAGCGTGAGGCGCTTGCAGCGCGGCTGCCCGAGATGGACCTGGTCTTCCTGTCCGCTCTGGTTCCGGGCAAACTGGCTCCGGTTTTGATTACTGAGGAAATGGTCAAAATAATGAAGCCAGGGGCTGTTATTGTGGACATTTCCATTGATCAGGGCGGCAATTGCTCCCTGACTCCGCCGGGCGAGATCAAAACGATGCACAAGGTGCATTTGGTTGGCATTAAAAACATCCCGGGCCTTATACCGGAGAGTTCAACCAGTATGTTTGCGCTGAATATGTTTAACCTGGTAAATTATCTGGTCAAAGACAATGCTCTTGTTTTAGATGAAGAGGACGAGATTGTCCGCGGCATCCTCACCACGCACAAGGGTGAGGTTGTCCATCAGGGCGCTCGCGAGGCAATGAGCTTATGAGCATGGAGATTATTCTGATTGTTGTTTTTGTGGCCGCCACCCTTCTGGGCTATAAGCTGATCAACGCTGTACCCAGCCTGTTGCATACCCCGCTGATGAGCGGCATGAACGCGCTGAGTGGTATCACCCTGCTTGGCATTATTGCCGTGACCGCCCTCTCGGACAGTGTGGCGGGCAGGCTGGCTGGCCTGGTGGGCATCATCGCTGCAACCATCAATGTGGTGGCGGGCTTTGGCGTTACCGACCGTATGCTTCGTATGTTCCGGGGCGAGCAGCAGCACCAGGAGAACGGACAATGAACGACACCTTTTATTACATTTTCAGTGTTCTGCTCAGCCTGGGCGTTTTGTACGGCATCCGTCTGATGAGCAAGGTCAAGACTGCGGCGCTGGGCAATCGCGTCAGCGCGCTGTGCATGCTGGCGGCTATAGCAATCACGCTGATGCGCACAGATCTATCCGGCAGCTTGCCTTATATCATCGCAGGCCTGGCTGGCGGAAGCCTGGTCAGCCTGTTTATGACAGCCAGAGCCAGAATGATCCAAATGCCGCAGATCGTTGGCCTGCTCAACGGCCTGGGCGGCCTGGCCTCCCTGTTGGCAGCGCTCCTCACTGTGTCGTCCGGCGCGGCACGAAGCGCGTTTGAGCTGACCACATCTGCCCTGGCGTTGGCGGTAGGCGCGCTTACCTTTTCAGGATCCTTGGTCGCGGCGGGCAAGCTTCACGGCAAACTGCCCCAAAAGTCTTTGGTTTATCCCGGACACAGCGCGCTGACCGTTTTTGCCGTCCTGGTGATGGCCGCGCTTATTGCGCTACTGCCACTGAGCACTCATGGCAACAGCTTATTATTGAGCTTGCTGCTGATCCTGGCCGGGCTGATCTTTGGCTGGTTATTTGCCATTCGAGTAGGTGGCGCTGATATGCCCATTACTATCAGCCTGCTCAATTCCACCTCCGGTGTAGCCGCGGCGATCGCCGGAATGGCATTGGGGGACATTCTGCTGGTAGCGGTGGGTGGCATCGTGGGCGCCTCCGGCTTGCTGCTCACGCAGATCATGTGCCGCTCAATGAATCGCAGTCTGGGATCTGTCATCTTTGGCGGTTCTGCACATCCGGCTGCAAGCCCGGCTGCGAATGCATCGCTGGCCAAGAATCCATTGACACAAGCATCAGAAAGCGGGGCGGCTGCACAGGATGAGTCCATCCTGCTTGAGGGACAGCATTCTGAAACATTGTGTGAAGACAGCGCCTCAGGCGGCACGGCAGCCACCCCCGCCCCGGCGGATGCGCCCGCCTGGCTTGAGAAGGCGCAAAGCGTGATCATCGTTCCGGGTTACGGTATGGCGATATCCCAGGCTCAGGAAAAGGTCAAGCTGTTGCTGGACACCCTCCAGGCAGCCGGTAAACAGGTTCGATTTGCCATTCACCCGGTTGCCGGCCGTATGCCAGGGCACATGAACGTATTGCTGGCTGAGGTTGATATTCCCTACGATTTGCTGTGCGAGATGGATGACATCAACCGGGATTTTCCTTCCACCGACCTGGCCATCGTCATCGGGGCCAATGATGTCATCAATCCGGCTGCCAATACAGCGCAGGGCACGCCAATCTATGGAATGCCCATCCTGAATGTGTCACAGGCAAAGCAGGTCATTATCTGCAATTACGACAAAAAGCCCGGTTACGCCGGTGTAGACAATCCCCTTTATGAGGAAGGGCAGCATGTGCTGTTGCTGCTGGGGGATGCCAAAGACAGCCTGGACATCCTTTTGTCCAAGAAGTAAATAAACCACAGTTATAAAATTACAGGGGCTGTAGCAAAACTACGGTCCCTAACTAATGAAAAAACAGAGCCTGGAAGCAGCGAAAGCGGCGACACAGGCTCTGTTTTTTGGTAGAATTGATGTATGAAAAACAACTACTACCAGGC